>JAEEGJ010002890.1_pt1 | contig 74537 bp, 60 predicted proteins | sample 8958761 | NCBI WGS metagenome assembly JAEEGJ01 (sample SAMN16246546, study PRJNA631951) | gut metagenome | biome: gut microbiome; feature: rumen; material: RS-attached | host: Bos | place: Iran: Karaj | collected 2018-10 | reverse complement strand
TGTCTCAAGAAGGATCATGAGGTTTTCACCGGTTGTGCCGTAGTGAAGCTTCTGTGCCTTCTCATAGTAGTTTCTGAAAGGCTTCTCAAGGACTCCGTAGATGAACTTAGCCTTCTGCTTCTCCTTGAGCTGCATGCCGTACTCGCTCATCTTGCGGACGACCTTAGCCTTCTTCTTTGATTGCTTATTAAGTCCCAGATACGCAGGCTCAATACCAAGGGCTCTGCACTTCTTAAGGACAGGTGTCATATCTCTGGCCATTGATTTATCCTCTTTCTTTCATTCTTGATAGTTGAAGCACAAAGAAGAATCAGACTCTTCTGCGCTTAGGCGGGCGGCAGCCGTTGTGCGGAACGGGAGTAACATCTTTGATCATTGTTACTCTGAGGCCTGCGGTCTCAAGTGCACGAACAGCGGACTCACGTCCGGATCCGGGTCCCTTGACATAAACATCAACGGTCTTCATGCCGTGATCGCATGCAGCCTTTGCAGCCTTCTCGGAAGCAACCTGTGCAGCATAGCTTGTGCCCTTACGTGAACCCTTTGCATCCATACCTGCAGAAGCCCATGCGATCGCATTGCCCTGCTTGTCGGTGATGGTAACTATCGTATTGTTGAATGTAGCATGAATATGAGCCTGACCGTCAACGACGTTCTTACGCTCACTTCTTCTGGGTCTTGTACTTTTCTTAACTGCCATAAATCAGTAGCCTCCCCTTACTTCTTCTTACCTGCGACGGTGTGCTTAGGTCCCTTGCGGGTACGAGCATTCGTCTTGGTGCGCTGGCCTCTTACGGGGAGTCCAAGTCTGTGACGGCGTCCACGATAGCAACCGATATCGGTAAGTCTCTTGATGTTGGCGCCAATCTCTCTCTTAAGGTCACCCTCGACCTTGTAGTTGTTCTCGATCTGATCACGGATCTTAGCGACCTCGTCCTCAGAAAGGTCCTTAACGCGCGTATCAGGATTGATTCCTGTCTCACGGATGATGTCCGCAGCGCTTGTTGTTCCAATACCGAAAATGTAAGTAAGAGCGATCTCGATCCTCTTGTCATTCGGTAAATCTACGCCGGCTATACGAGCCATTTAGTGTACCTCCATAAAATTGTGGTAATACTTCATATATACGACACGCGGCGTAAGGAACTCCGGGGTTCTTCCTCAGGAGCAGCCGCCCTTACATATAGGCGTGTAATATTCTTCCGTTTTTTCCTTGCGGGCGGAGCTTGTTGCCCGCGGCCTGTCTTAATATCTCTCCGGGGCTAATTCCGGACAGACAGACCCGACATTTGCTTGATTAACCCTGCCTCTGCTTGTGCTTGGGGTCTGAGCAAATGACCATAACCTTGCCGTTTCTGCGGATGATCTTGCACTTCTCGCACATCGGCTTTACTGACGGTCTGACTTTCATAAGTAAACCTCCTGGTCTGTTTTATTTTTTCACAACAAAACACAGGCGCTTTTTGAGCGCATGCCGTACTATTATAGCAAAAATGTTTTGATTTTCAACTGAATTTTTTCATGTAACGGCACTCTTTTTTGAGCATCCGCACAAAATGATAAAAGAACCGCCCGAAGGCGGCTCTATTATAACATCTGTTCTTTAAAAGTAACTACTTAATTAACCGAAGATGCCGCCGGATGTCGGAAGCGGGATCGTAACCATGAAGACGACCGCAATGATCAGGCATACAACGCTGACTGCAAGAACGAGCTTCTTGTTTGTTGTGTTCTTGAATACTCCGACGATACCGAGCATGAAGAGCGCGACGCTGTAAAGGACTGTTACGAGGGAGAACTTATCGCCGTTTGCGTTGTCCTGCTTACCCTGCTCGATTGTCTTGTCTGCTTCCTCGAGTTTTGCATTTGCCTCATCAAAGTATTTATTGATGAATTCCTCTGTGAAAGGTGACGTTATGGCCTTATCATCCTTGAGCCAGTTGAGTATATCCTGTGTGTCATTGTTTCCGTCAGTAAATTTCTCAACATCATATCCTATTGCCTTTGCCATGTTCTCAGGAAGATTATCCTCGCAGAACCACTGAAGCTTCCAGACATATGCATCGACGGCTGCATTGTCCTTGATCTGATCGGCATAAAGGATCTCAACCTCATAGGATGCGATGGTATTCCATGCGCTCATGTCCTGCGAAAGTGTCTGGACAGCGGCATTGTACATCGAGTTGCCGTCACTGGAGAGGTTGTTGCTCGTTGCGTAGTTTGTAGCCTGGTTGCCGCCGTGAATGGAACCGACGTAACTTGCCCAAGCGGTAAGGAGCGCTGTAATACCAAGCAGTATGACGGTAATGATCTCGAGGGAATTCTCGTTTAAGAATGACTTCTTGCCCTCAGCCTTTACCTCTTTGACCTCTTTGGTCTCTTTTGTTTCTGTTGTTTCCTTTACTTCGGAAACTTCTTTCTTTTCATCACCCATATTTATTGTTCCTTTCTTAAATAAATACCCTCATTAAACAATGCCCTTCACCGGCCGGGCATTTTCAAAAACCGCAGTTCCTGCGTTTTCAACTGCTTTGGTGGATAAGATCCGGGCTTTAAGCCTTGGGCTTCTTCTCGCCTCTCCAGGTTATCCTTCCCCTGGAAAGATCGTAGGGGGAGATTTCCATGGTAACCTTGTCGCCGGGAAGGATCTTGATGTAATTCTGTCTGAGTTTTCCTGACAGGTGAGCGAGAACAACATGTCCGCTGTCGATCTTTACCTTGAACATCGCGTTCGGGAGTGCCTCGTCAACTACGCCCACAACTTCAATAACATCTTCCTTGCCCATTAATAACCCTCCTCGTAATCATAGGTCGTCATAAAAGGTCCTTCATCTGTGATGAGGATCGTATTCTCATAATGTGATGCCGGGCTGCCGTCCTGAGTGACGATAGTCCACTGATCGCCGAGCAGCTCTATTTCCCTGCTGCCGAGCGTGATCATCGGTTCAATGCAGATAGCCATGCCCTTCGTAAGCTTTTTGCCGTGTCCCGGCTTGCCGTAATTGGGGACGTCCGGATCCTGGTGCATCGTTGTTCCGATGCCGTGGCCCGTGAGTTCCCTTACTACGCCGTATCCGAAAGACTCGCAGTAAACCTGAACGGCATTGCCGATATCTCCGGTCCTCATGCCTGCCTGGGCGAACTTAAGTCCCTCGAAGAATGATTTCTCGGTTCTCTCAACGAGATCTTTAACCTCGGGAGCAACATCACCGACAAGATATGTTCTGCATGCGTCAGAGTGATAGCCGTCGAGGATCGCGCCGACATCTACGGAAATGATGTCTCCGTCCTGAAGTATCCTGTTCTTTTTCGGGATTCCGTGGACGACTTCATCGTTTACGGAAGCGCAGATCGTTCCGGGGAACGGGGGCTGGCCGAAATTCAGGAACGACGGGATTGCGTCATGGCTCCTGATGATGTCATAGCAGAGCTTGTCGACGTCGTGTGTTGAAACACCGGGCTTGATAAAGTCCCTGCATGCTTTGAAGACTTCCTGGAGTATCTTTCCGGAAGCTTTCATCTTCTCAAATTCTTCGTTGGTCAGGATCTCAATCATATATTTTCCTTGTTAATCAAAGACCGAGCTTGGCAAGTCCGTCTTCGATCTGCTTAATGCAGGTATCGGAGCTGACATTGTTGTTTCCTTCAACGATCAGGCCGCGTGCGGCATAGAAATCGATGAGAGGCGCGGTGTTCTTTCTGTAAGTATCAAGTCTGGACTGGACGGTCTCAGGGTTGTCGTCAGATCTCTGGATCGTCTTGCCGCCGCAAACGTCGCAGACGCCCTCAACCTTTGAAGGCATGTACTTGACGTTGAAGCTTGCGCCGCACTTCTCGCAGACGCGTCTTGTCGTGACTCTGTCGATGATGACATCGTCATCGGTTACAACATACATAACGGCGTCGATCTTTGAACCAAGGCCTTCAAGGATCTTGTCCAGAGCCTCTGCCTGTGCGATCGTCCTGGGGAAACCATCAAGGATGAAACCCTTGTCGCTCTTAAGATTCTTAAGGCGGTCTTCTACCATTCTGATCGTAACGTCATCGGGAACCAGCGCGCCCTTGTCGATGTATGACTTGGCTTCGATGCCAAGAGGCGTGTTTTCCTTGATGTTGTATCTGAAAAGGTCACCCGTGGAGATGTGGTCAAGACCGTACTTCTCTCTGATGACTGTGGCTGATGTGCCTTTGCCCGAACCGGGCGCTCCCATGATGATAAGATTCATAATTGCTTCCTCCGATCTTTTCTGCAGTGAAGCTTATTTAGCGTACTTGTTTTTCTTCTTGTCCTTTATGGCTGCCTTTTCCTTCTCTTCTTCAGCCGAAATGCCGTTTTCGAGAACAGTCTTGAGCTCAGCGAATCCGCCGCCGAGCATGATGCAGACTATACCCGCGAACCAGATGCCCTTCAGTACGGGGACCAGGTCGAGCAGCATGGGGATAAGGCTGATGCAGATCAGGAAAGCCGCATCTGCCAGGTTAAGATTCGTATAAAGGCTTAAAAGATACTGTGACGTCGTCTTTCCGGGACGCAGGCCCTGGATGTATCCGCCGTTCTGCTTGATCTGGTTCGACAGGTCCATGGGATTGAACTGGATCATCGAGAAAAGATACGTAAAGAATGCCGTGAAAACGCAGAACAGGAGATAGAAGGAAAGGCTCCTCTTGAAATTGACGAAGCCGAGAAGGATCACGTTTGTCGTTCCTTCAGGCATTACCAGGCACATGATTACGGCCGGGATAAGCAATATGGCTACGGTATAAACGATAGGCATCGTACCTGCCTGAGCCACCTTGAGCGGAAGGGTCTGGTTCTGCATTGCGTACTGCTTCATTCCCACAGTCCTCTTTGAGAACAGGATGCGGACCTTCTTGCCGCCAAGATTGAACCAGATGACGAATACCAGGACTGCCAGAGCGACCACGGCACCTGCAAAAGTCAGCGCGATCGCAGCGGGAACGCCCAAAACGGAAGCTTTTTCGTAAAGAGCCTTGAACTCGTCGGGAAGGTTGCGGACGATGCATGCCAAAATGACAATGACCAGACCTGAGCCCATGCCCTTTGTGTTGATGAGCTCGATGCACCAGCCGAAGAAAGCTGCACCTGCTGCAAGACATACTCCTGCGAGGATGATCGCTGCCCAGTAATTGAATGACGTCCAAATGTGGTTTCTCATTCCTACACAGTACAGAGCGGCAAAGATAACATCAGCAACAACTGCTGCGATCCTTGTGAACTTTGTAATGATCTTGGTTCCGGCTTCACCTGTCTGAGCGATGTCGCGGAGCTTGGGTACGGCGATCGTAACGATCTGCATTATTATCGAAGCAATGAGGAACGGATAGAGGCCGAGGCTGGTAATCGCAACATTTCCCAAAGCCTTAAAGGACATGACGTCCAGGAGCTTGCCGGTATCGCCCCATTTTGAAACCGCTTCAGCAGCGCCGGCATGGTCGATTCCCGGAACGGGAACGAGCGAAAGCAGGGCAAGGACCGACAGGATCAGGAACGTGAACCACATCTTCTTCCTGAGCCCGGGAACCTTATAACTATCCGTAAATGTACTCATTAAAAATATCTCTCCTTAAATATGCGCATAAAAACAGCGACAGTATTATAGCGCATATTTTTCAATTTTTTAAGTTCGTTTTAAGAACAATGGGCATAATATGCTCATCGAACCCTCCTTAAAGGTAATTCGATGAAAGGAAAAGGAGTTGATTAACATGAAACATAAGAAGATCATTGCACTTCTGGCGGCAGCAGCAATAATGGGTACCCTCGCAGGGTGCAAAGCCGGCAACAAGCCCGGACAGGACCCGTCAATACCGTTTGACGGGCAGCAGCCCTCTTTTGAGACCCGGGCACCCGTTGAATCCAATGCCACACAGGCAGTCGGTAAGGTAACCTCGATCGACGGAACGAAGATCACGATCGAAAACGGCGAGCTGAAAACGAAAACTCCCGGGAACGGCGGAAATGGCGGCAGCGGCAATAAGGAGCGTCCCGCCGACGGGAAAAAGCCTTCCGGCAAAGGTAATGGAGGAAGCCGTCCCGGATTCGGTTACTCGTTCAATGCAACGGGCGGCAGTTCAACATTCGATCTTTCCGGCCTGACGCAGATTACGATCGAAAACGACGATGACGACACTCCCGACACGATCGAAGAGATCAAGACAGGCGATGTTGTAGTCATCGAGGTCGACAAAGACGGAAAGGTCACTTCTCTGACCGTAAAATCGCTGAGCAGCGGTTTCAGGAACAGGGGCGGATCAGGCGGTAACGGCAAAAGAAAAGACCGCGGCAATGGAAAGCGCGGAAACGGAGACTCCGGCGATGCGGATTCTGAGGATTGATATCAGTGAACGCCCTCGTACTTCCAGTTTGAGCGCTTCCAGACGTCGTCTTTGACCGAATACCACTGAGCCTTGTCAAAAGTGTTCGTGCCGTTCGTCAGAACGTCCCATGCGCCTGAAAAGATAACATTCTGAGGGCCCTTCTTCCTGTCAGGATCTGAAAGAGGATTACCCGTAAAAGGATTAACTGCATTCTTTATGACCCCCTGTGTCGCAAGCGCAGGGGTGTCTGCATTTGTCATGAATTCATCGGAGACCTTGAAGCCCTTGCTTCCGAAGTCCTTTACCATAAGGAGCGGGATAAAGCCCTGCGCATCGAATTTTTCTCCGTCGTTATTGAAGATGAGTTCTTCAAACTGTCCGACGCCGTAAGCGTGATCCGACACGATTATTATCCTCGTGTTATCATATACTCCCTGTTCCTTCAGGTAGTCGAGCCAGTTTGCAACTGACAGAAACGCTCCCATGTTCATTTCATAGAACACATACTGCGAAGTCGTCTCCATCTTGAGAGTCTTCCCGTCAACAACAAATCTGTCCTTATGCGTCTTGTCGTACTCGGTGTTGTCCACAAAGAATCTCGGCTCATACTCAGGTTCCTGGAGCATAGACATGTCATGCGTCGATTTATTGGCGAATATAGTCATGTTGTTTCCCGATGCGGAGATCTTTGTCATAGACTTCATAGACTTCAGGGCATAGTATTCAGACTCAAAGCTGAGATAGTGGCCGATCGCCTTGGACGTTCCGCTTACAACCTGGAATGACGATCTCTCCTCTCCCGTCATCAGGCCGGTCATGTTGTATTTTCCCTTGTCATAAAGCAAAGGCTGGATCACGACCGGACAGGACTTGAAGAGACTGTAGCAGTAAAGATTGCGGCAAAGCGCGGTCTCAAGGTTCGCGCACTTTTCAGGAAGATCCGGAAGATAGTGATAGCCCGTGTTATAGACATTGAGACCCTCGAAGTCCTTGAAGACGGTGAGATCCGGGATCCAGCTGTAGCCCGCATAGGTCGGGTTGATGAATGTGCAGTCCCATCCTTCTTTTGAGAAAACGGTCGGCATGACCTTAAGGCATTCATTCTGCTTGTCGACAAGAAGTTCACTGCTTCTCTCGTTTATCTTTTCAGGGGTGTAATCATAGCCGCCGTAAAGAGCAGGAGAAGCAAAATTGGTGCTCTGGCCGTAAGACAGCGTGTTTCTGTACCATGTGAAACCGTCAAAGCTTTCCTTAAGTTCGGGTTTCTCGTTCATGAGATAAGGGACCATCGAGCCTATGGCGCGGTCGAGCATTATGACCACAACGTTCTGGCCGTCTTTTGAAAGTTCAAACGACGGCTTTTCGGAATAGCTGTTAAATGCCAGCTTGTACTGCTCGTTGATCTTTACGATATTGCCGCAGGATATGAGGATAAGGGCAACGGCTCCGCACCCCGCCAGTACCGCGGGAAAGCTCTTCGTATACCTGATAAGAAGGATGCACACGGCTGTCGCAAACAGCAGGAACACGGCATTCCAAATCATGTCATCAACTGCAAATTTTGGGCTTAAGACGTATTGCAGCGTCTCGACCATGTCGCCGAAGAAGTTGCTGTACAAGGTGTTGTTAAGCAGTGCGCCCGCACAAAGGACAAACATTACCTTGCTCATCAGGCTTCTTCCCTTTGGCGAAGCAAGATAGTAAAAAAGCCCCGTCCAGATAACGAAAAGCCCGATACCGGTCAGTACAGGATAGAACAGATAAAGAGCGGGATCGCTCATCGTATATCTGTTCATGAACTGCTGGGGCGATGAAGAAAGAACGTTGGACGGAATGAAAAGGCCCGTGAACAGTGCAAGGAATACGGCCGAAGCGGTGAAAAGGACATTGCTGCGGAATGAAGCCGCACGGTCCGGTTTTTCAGAAGCTTTCTTTTCTTTAGAAGCCTTGCCTTCCTTTTTCTTCTCACGGAGAACGAGCATTACGATGTTTTTCACAAGAGAGAAAACGTTGTTGAGCGTCCAGTAGAAGACGAGGCCTGCGGGCGAATTATAAAGGAAGACGAGAAATACAGCCGCTATCAGATACATCTGAAGCTTTGACTTGAGCGGAAGTCCCTTACCGTAAACGATTCCCGAAATTATGTTGATGAGCGTCATCAGTATCGGAAGAACGTTTACCGCGATGCCTCCGATAACGAGCATTCCGTCAGGCGCGCTCAGATCCCTGATGGGACCTGCAGATACTCCTGAGAGCAGGCTGCATCCCGAGAGCATCCTGTATGCCGCAATGAAGAACGGGATCTGAAGGAGCAGTGAAACTGAGCTCTTCAGGACATTAAGCGGGCTGTAATCGTTCTGACGGTAATATGTCTGAAGGATCATGAAGCGCTCGTCGCCCTTGAAGGACTGCCTGATGTGCTTGATAACGGGCGCGAGCTTGATCTCCTTCTCACGCGCCTCTTCCTGGATCTTGTCAGCTCGCCTGTAGAGCGGCAGGACAACCAGGTTGAATACCAGACTAAGGATGATTATCGATACGGCAACGTTGCCGGACAATCCTGAAATGATCGAAAAGACTATCTCAAATAGAAGTTCGATCGGGTATATGATCAAAGTGTAGAGCGCCGTCAGGAAGGTCATTTCCCGTTACCGCCCGAATAGATCCGCCTGACCCGCTTGCCCACGTCACATGTTATCTCGTAGTTTATCGTGCCCATCCGTTCCGCAAGGTCGTCAGCTGAGCGGTCTCTGCCGAAAACAACGACTTTGTCGCCAACCTTCGGCCTTACCTTCATGTCGGTGGTATCCACCATGCACATATCCATGCACACGTTGCCGATTATCGGGCACTTCTCACCGTCCACCACGAGTTCAAACCCATTGGAAAGCAGTCTGGACAGACCGTCTGCATACCCTATTCCGACCGTTGTGACCTCGGTCTCGCGCTTCGCCGTAAAATGCCTGCCGTAGCTGACTGTGGCACCCTCGGGTATCGTCTTTACGTGTATTACTTTCGCATACCAGTTCATGACAGGGATAAGGTCAAGTCTGACCGGAGGCTCAGGGCATCCGGGCGGCATGAGTCCGTACAGGATTATCCCCGCTCTTACGAGGTCCATATGCATTTCGGGGAATCTCATTATCCCCGCGCTGTTGCAGATGTGCTTTTTCTTAAAGACGATGCCCTCGCTCTCAAGCGCTCTGACCTGGCCCATGAAAGCTTCAAACTGCCTGTTTGTATATTCATCGTCATCCGTATCCGCGACCGCGAAATGAGAGAACACGCCGTAAGGGATTATTCCGGGTAGTTTTAAGCTCCTGACTATCTCTTCTGTTGCGGATCCGTCTGTTGCAAATCCGATGCGTCCCATGCCGGTATCGAGCTTGATATGTACCTTTATTTCCTTGCCCTGCGCTGCCGCTTCGTCAGAAAGAGCCTTGGCAATATCATATGAATAGACCGCCTGTTCGACATCATATCTGACTGCATCGGCATAACGGCTCCGGTCCGTGAAGCCCAAAGTCATCATCGGAGCATCTATTCCGCGACGTCTTAAATCAACCGCCTCATCGATCGTAGCGAGGCAGAGTCCCGCCGCACCGCAATCCAAAAGAGTCTTCGCGGTCTCATAAGCCCCGTGTCCGTATGCGTCCGCTTTAACGACGGCGAGGATACCCGCACCGGGAGAAGTAACTTTCCTGATCTCTTTGAAATTATGCCTGAGCGCGTCAAGATCTATCTCAACGCACGAACGGTCATAGTATGCGGAATTGACGGCGTTAAAAGAATCTTCCATATGTCCTCAGTTCCACCCTGCTTTCGCGAAAGCTTCCGGAATGAATTCCTCCAGATCAGAGGGCAGCATGGCCCGCTTTCCGTATTTTGCCGAGGCTGCCAATCCTGCCTGTGAATGGATCCATACGGCAGCGCACGCAGCCTGTTCTGGTGTTGCCCCCTGTGCAAGCAGTCCTGCCGCAAGGCCGGCAAGAACGTCGCCGGATCCGCCCTTGGCAAGGCCGTCATTCTCTGTATCGTTCCTGAACAATCTTCCGTCAGGCAGTGCTATGACCGTCCTGCTGTTCTTGAGTACGATCACGCTCTTGAGCTTCATTGCGAGTTTTCTTGCAGCCGTTTCGGAAGGATCATCGGGAAGGATTCCGTCCACTCCTGCGGCTATCCTGGCAAATTCACCCGGATGCGGCGTAAGTACTGCAGGGATCTCCCTGTGCCTTAACATCGGCAGTACGTGCTCTTTATCATGAGCCGCGGCGCTGAGCGCTCCGGCATCGATCACGAGTTTCACGGGTTTCCTGATGAAAAGGTCCAGAAGCGGCACTATGTTGAGGTCGTCAGCGGGTATGCCAGGACCTATAAGGACTGAATCAGCGTTTTCGAGAAGGCGTCCCGCAGTCCTTAAGACTCCGGTCGGCATACCGTCGCGGAGTGACTGCAGTGCACACGGATGAGTTACGCTGACAGCGTCAAGAGTTCTTTTCTCTGAATAGACGCGCACAAGACCGCAGCCTGATCTGAGAGCCGCGCCGCAGGCGAGCACGCAGGCACCGGGCATATATTCGGATCCGGCGGTTATAAGCGCCGTTCCGAAAGTTCCCTTGTGTCCCGAAGCCGGGCGGGCCGGAGCCATGCCCCGTACCAGTTCTTCAGTCAGGATGGTGACATCGTTATCACTCATGCTTCTCCTCGTCCCTTCCGGGTACCAGATCTTCGTTTCTTATGCTGCTGATTGCTCCGATATCGAACGGAGTCTCCTGATAAACGTAGTAGTTGAGCCAGTTCGTGTACATGAGGGTCGCCGAAGACCTCCATCTGAGGAGCGCGCCCTTTGACGGGTCATTGTTAATGTAATAGTTGACCGGCAAAGCGGTATCAAGACCTGCGCCATGGTCCCTCTTATACTCTCTGTCGAGGGTCTCCCTGTCATACTCGGAGTGGCCCGTGATGAAGATCTGACGTCCGTGAAGATCCGAAACGGCATAGATCCCGCATTCTTCGGATTCGGAAAGGATCCTTAAGTCGCTGTGCTTGATGATATCCTCTCTCCTGATCTCCGTATAACGTGAATGAGGAACATAGAAGATGTCGTCAAAGCCTCTGAAGAGCTTGACCGGACGGCTCCATGTCATCGAGTGCTCGAAGACGCCGAAGACCTTCTGGTCGAGAACGTATTTCGGCACGCCGTAATGGTAGTAGAGTCCTGCAAAAGCACCCCAGCAGAGATGGAGCGTGGAGTAAACGTGTGTCTTGCTCCATTCCATTATCTGACAGAGTTCTTCCCAGTAGTCGACCTTTTCGAAAGGGAGCTTCTCGACCGGCGCGCCCGTAATGATCATGCCGTCGAAATACTGGTCCTTTATCTTGTCGAACGTCTCGTAATACTTGGTAAGATGCGCGGCGCTCGTATGGGTGGACTGGTGAGAAGCCATGCACATAAGCTCTATGTCGATCTGGATCGGAGTGTTGGACAACGCCCTTAAGAGCTGCGTTTCCGTCGTTATCTTGTCAGGCATCAGGTTTAGGATGACAAGTTTAAGCGCTCTGATGTCCTGCGACAGGGCGCGGTTCTCCTCCATAACGAATATTCTTTCCTGTTCGAGGGTCTGCCTCGCCGGAAGATTGTCTGATATTCTGATAGGCATTTTTAGCCTCCTTCGTTAACCGCTGATGAATTCGTTTAATATGGATTCCGCGGGAACCTGATCCGGACTTACCACAGGTATCTTGTCGAGATGGCCGATCAGCTTGCTCGCTTTTGCGAGTGCGGCTGAAAGATCAGCAAACGGCTTACCCGTATTTGATCTGTCCATGAAGACGCTCGGCTCGATGGTACCCTTTTCGACCTGCTTCAGCGCTGCCTGTATGTCGCTTAATGCGAGAGGCGCGATGATGAGGCTCTCATATGCAAGGAACGAATTGACGTGATAGTCGGCACAAGTCAGATAATCCGTATAGTACTTTTCCTCCGACTTGCTGATCATGGGCCAGTAATCGATCGTTGCGAGGGCGTGGGCATTCCTGTGCCTGTTGTCCCTGACGATCCTTCTGAGCATCCTGATCTCGTTGCTGTCCATGAGCTTGGTATCACAGTAGACATTTCCGTACGGCATGATGAAAACCTTTGAACATCTGTCGCCGAAATCTCCTGAGATCCTCGAATTGAGACCATGAAGTCCCTCCACGACCAAAACGCCGTCATCGCCCAGACAGATCGCATTCTCAGGCTTGCCCTCGTGCTGCGTCCTCGTCTGGAAATCAAAGAACGGCGGGACCACGGTCTCCCCGTTCAGGATCCTTGCGATGTCATTTTGTATCCTGTCAACGTCAAGAGCATCGATCGTCTCAAAGTCAGGCCTGCCCTCACGGTCGCAAATGATCTCCTTGAGATTGTAGTAATCGTCAAGCGACAGATGGCAAGCCTTCCTGCCTGCCTCGTTGATCGTCTTTGTAAGCCTGAGCGTGAAAGTCGTCTTGCCGGAGGAAGTGGGGCCGGAAACAAAAATGGCCTTTTTGCTCCTGTCGGCGCATATTTCGGTGCAGATCGCATCGATCCTGCTGAGGAAAGACTTTTCCGATTCCGATATGAATCTGGGCAGATTAGCCGCTCCGAGACTCTCCTCGAGCTCTTCAACGGTTATGTCAATTCTGTCTCTAAGCTCTGCCATAGATTCCTCCTGTTTCCGCGGAAAGAGATTCAGCCTGAAGGAACTTAGCGCTTCGAGGGGAAGAATCTCTTAAGTATCAGTGTGTTGATGAGCCAATCCCAAACGAACTGTGAAACCCTGAACACGATGTAAATGAGTCCCGGAACTATCATTGCCACAACGATAATGCCCAAAACGGTAAGCATTACGTGAAGGCCTCCGGCAAGCACGCCCGTGACCGTTGCAAACGAACCGGAACTTGCAGCATATTTTGTCGTGTACTCCTCAAGGGTCTTGTTGAGATAATCAACAATAAAATTCTGGAGATCGCCCACTTTGACCGTGAGTTTCGGGAGCATGAGGCTCACGGTGTAACTTAAAACGAGATAAGATTTGAAGATCTTCTCTGCCAATACCAATATCTTGCCCCATAAGGGCATTCGATAGTATCTGAAATTGATGAAGGGACATGCAACGAACAGCACGATGAATGCCGCAAACATAGGCATTCCGACGTCCCCGCATCCGAGCAGCCTTTTGCCGAGAAGATAGGTGTAAAGGACTATGCAGTTGCAAAGAAGGCCATAGATTATGAAGAGCCAGAAATGCTTTCTGTTCTCATAATCGGTATCGCTCCACAGCTTGCCGAGCATCAGGCCTTCAAGATAATCCAAACCGCTGTTCCTCCATTTGATTAAACTTTAAGATTTTAACACATAAGGCGCTTAACAGCCACTTTAAGGCTCAAAGCCCCACTATATCGTCTCTTCCGCAGCTCATCACGATCTTTTCGCAAAGATCCTCATATTCGATGCCCTCGGCCTTGGCAGCCTCGGGAAGGAGTGACGTGTTCGTCATGCCCGGGAGGTTGTTTGCCTCGATGAACCAGAACTCATGGGTGTTCTCGTCGTAGATCATGTCGATCCTTCCGTACTGGTTCATCCTTAAGATATCGAAGATCCTGACAGCAAGTTCCTGGCACTTCCTGTAATCTTCCGGATCGATCTGAGCCGGACAGACATGAGTAGTCAGGCCGTCCTGATACTTATTCTTATAATCGTAGAATCCCTCGTGGGGGATTATCTCTGTTATGGGGAGAGCCCTGTGGCCTACCACGCCGATAGTGACCTCGCGTCCTTTCAGGAACTCCTCGACCAGAATGCTCTGCTTATAGGAAGCTGCCCACTCGAGCGCGGGAGCAAACTCCTCTTCTGTCTTAACGATGGAAACGCCGCATGAAGAACCGCAGCCGATAGGCTTGATAACGCAAGGGATCCCGATCTCCGACTTGATCCTTTCGGGCGTCATCTCTTCGTATTTGCCGCTTATCCACTTTGCCGTTGGTATTCCGGCTCCTGCGATCAGAGCTTTGGAAAGAGTCTTGTCCATTGCGATGGCGCATCCGAGATATCCGCAGCCCGTATACTTTACATCGTAAGCGTCAAGCAGAGCCTGTACCTGGCCGTTCTCGCCGTGGGAACCGTGAAGTCCCAGGAATACCCTGTCGGCATACTGGCAGAGTTCGATGACCCTGGGGCCGACCCACTGTCTTCTTCCTCCATGCTGCCTGATTATCTCCTCAAGATCGGGTTCTGTCTCGGGGATCGTATAAGAATACGGATTGACCGTTCCGCGGCGGAAAAAGCTTTCCGCAGGAAGATTGTTCTCGATACCGTCATAAAGATCGATAAGTGCGACCTCGTGTCCCTTTGAAAGGAGCGCATTTGCGATGAGGCTTGCAGATTTGAGCGATACGTCACGCTCCGGCGACAATCCGCCGCCTAAAACAACTATTTTCATGAAAAACCTTTCTTTTCACAAGATATATGGAGATTATAGACCTTTTTCACAAATCTTTTCGCCCCTTTATCTGAAACTGTTATAAGTTTGTAAAAGTTGCTCTTTTTAATAATTGATATAATTATTTAAATTGTTAGAAGGGAGAAATTATGCTCGCATTTCTGTATCTTTGCGTATGCGCCATAACGGGAATGGTCCTCGTGGCCATCTGTGTCCCCGACGTAAGACGTCTGTATTTGGCCTGCGCTCCCTCCGTCAAGGCGATTGAAAACATCCCGAGCACCCTGTTCGTTGTTGCCGCCGGAACCGTTACCGGCATGCTGTGCGTGCCGTTCGTCAACTATTACGTGATCCTTGGTCTTTCCTATATCGTTGCAAGCGACAAGCTCTGCATGAAGATCAGCTTCATGGTCACTGCAGCCATATTCCTGTGGCTCGTTCTCACCTGCCTGATCCTCGTTAACAAAAGACGGATCAAAAAGGAAGAAGCGGGAGAAGAAAACGTAACAAGGCTTCCACAATATGTAAACAAGCCTTCAAACTTGATCTTCTACAGTTTTTTCATCTTAGTGACCACGGTCATCGCGGCATTCCTCATGTTCTATACCTACAGGATCGACCGCAATTATCTGCTTAACGGATATTCTACTTTCTCAGACCTCTCGCCTCATACGGCAATGGTCTCCTCATTCGGAAAAGGCTTCAACTTCCCTTCCGAATACATGCATTTCTCGGGTGACGGCATCAAATACCACTTCATGTTCTATTTCCTCGCCGGAATGCTCGAATACCTGGGCTTACCCATCGATTACGCCCTCAATGTCCCTTCTATCATCGTGATGGTTTGCGCGATGGTCCTTCTGGGACTTCTTGCATCACTCCTTTCAGGAAGACGTCTCGCATTCGCGCTCTCCCCCGTTCTCGTTTTCCTCAGGAGCTCACTTAACGTATTCATCCACATAAGGGATCTCCTCGCAGAAGGTCATACTCCGGTAACCGCACTTACCGAGATAATGTCAGATTCCGCTTGGTACGGACAAACCCCTTATGACGATTGGGGCGTATGGGCGATCAACGTCTATCCCAACCAGCGCCACCTGATGCTCGGCGTCTCTGTGGTACTCATCTGCGTGATCCTCTTCATACCTTTCGTAAGAAGGCTCTGCATCTCCGCAATGAGCTCCGGTTCGTTCGGCGGTTTCTTCAAGGCCATCCTATTCTCCAGGAACGCATGGCTTCCCAGAAAAGACGATCCGCTCTCTGCCGGCACGGTCGCACTCTACTCATGCATACTTGTTATCGTCATGCCGTATTTCCACGGCTCCTGCCTCATTTCCCTGCTGCTCATCCTGTTCGGAATGGCGCTTGTTTCAGAGAGCAGACTGCTTCACCTTATGGTCGCGGTCTGCGCGGTAGCGTCTTCGTTCATCCAGACAGCAGTTTTCTCGGGAGGCGCGCAGAATGTTCTCACGATGCAGTACAATCCGGGATTCGTTCTGTCTGAATCTTCAAAAACGATAACGTCCAGCGTGCTCCTGAACTGGGGCAGATACCTCATTACCGTTACCGGCGCCACGCTCGTTACCGCGATAGTCTGCACCCTGATTCTTCTCTTCCACGACATCATCAAGAAGAAGCCTGTTTACAGGTTCTTCCTTATGCTCGCTTTCCTGAACCCGCTGGTCTTCGCATTCTTTTTCCAGGTCACCCGTGAAATGCTTGCGAACCACAAGTTCATCCAGGTCTCGATAATACTGGTCGACGCTTTTGTCGCCATCTTCCTTGCCAACCTCATCATCGTTCCCGGCCGTAAGAAGTCCGTGGTCGTTTTGGCCGCTGACGCGGACGTCGATGCTGATGATGAAGATGACAATGAAACCGAAGAGACCGTTGATGCAGAAGCGCTCGAAGCCAACATCAAGAAAGCTGAAGCTGACGGCGAGCTTCCTCCCGTAATCTCCGAAGAAACAAAAGCTTTGGAAGCTTCAACGGATAAAGGATCAGACGATGAGAAGTCCGGCGAAGACGAAGGTCCGTTTGAGGTCCTGACCGACTCTGAAGAATCTGACGACTCCAAGCCTGAAGAGATCACCACAGGTGAAGATGAAAAATCTGAGGAAAAGAAAGAACCGGAAGACGGAGTCAAAGAAGATGAGGAAAAGGATTCACGTCTTCTTGAAAAGATCCCTGATGAACGTACGGTTTCAATGAGACCCGGTTCCGTTGCCATCGCAGAGGAAACCGCCAAGGCCGAGGAGGCAGTTAAAGAGACTTCCGTTGAAACCGAAGACTCCGATGACTCCGACGATGCCGAAGCAGCTTTCGTTGATGAAAAGGCCAAAGCTGATGACGCTGAAGAGAGCGAAGATAAGGATTCCGACATTCCGTCCGAGCGCACCGTGGGTATGAGACCCGGATCCACAGCAATTGCCGAAGAAACCTCAAAAGCAGAGGCTTCTGATAAAGCTGAGGACAAAGACAAAACAGAAGAGGCTGACAAAGCAGAGGAATCCTCCAAGACTGACGAGCCTGAAGAGCCTTCTGAGGCTTCAGCCGAAACTGAAGAGGCGGAAGACGATCTCCCGTTCGAAGTCCTTGACGACGAAGACGGCAAGGATAAGAAAGAATCCAAAGAACTCGCCGAGAAGTCTTCTGATGAAGAAGATAAACCGGCCGAACCTTCTGAAGCAAAGGACGAAGGATCAGATGAGGAATCCGGCGAAGACGATGAAGAAGACATGGTCCTCGAGCATAAAGAAGTCGAGACCGTTAAGACGACAGGTCTGCCCGGTCCCGTCTGGTTCATCTTCGAGATCTTCGGTGTTCTTGCTGCCCTCATCCTGTTGGTTGCCCTCGTAGGCACCGGCATTTCCGAATGGGCAACTTATATCAACATCAATTCAACTCCGATGGCTGTGAACGTAAATTCACCTCTCACGGAATGGATCGAGAAGAACACTGAGCCCAATGACGTCTTCCTGACACCTGAATGGTCAATGAACAGATTCCTGCTCGCAGGACGTCCGATGTACTACGGCTGGCCTTACTACGCCTGGTCCGCAGGTCACGATACCAACACCCGTGACACGATCTACCTCTGGCTCATCTCGGGCTGCGGCGGCGACATCAAGGAGTTTAAGCGTTACTGCAAGGAGCGCGGCATCCGCTACCTGATCGCCGATCCCGACTTCGATGACGGCGACTATGGCGAAGACGTATTCTTCAACCGCGAGTTCTTCGAAGCAAACCTGACCCAGGTAGCTTACTTCACCGAGGAGAACACGGTAATCTACAAGATCTACTGATAAGGTTTCAGTTCAATCTTTACAACGGGTGCCTTCACTGGCACCCGTTTTTCATTACCTGTTACCTCCTCTGTTCAATGCAAAAGAGAGGAGACAACAGGTAATCTGCAGTGAGGTCAATCAAGTACAGTGCAGGCCAAACAAAAAGGGGATGCCGTGTGGCATCCCCTTTTGTTGTTGTCTTTAAGAGTAATATTTCTTTTCGAGCGATTTACTCTTTCATGAGTAACATTGCTTTGCGAGCGATTTCCGCACAAGCGAAGCGCGGAGGACCTTAGCGAGCAAAGTAATGTTACGATTACGAATCTTCCTCGACCTTAGCTTCAGCAATGACCTTCTGAGCGATCTCGTCAGGTGCGGGTTCATAGCGTACGTGCTCCATGGCGAACCAGCCGCGGCCCTGAGTCATTGACTTGAGGTCTGTAGCATACTCGAGCATCTCAGCGGTAGGAACTTCTGCGTTGACTACGGAACCGAACTCATCGGCATCGATGCCCATGATCCTTCCGCGGCGCTTGTTCATGTCGCCCATGATGTCGCCCTGCTTATCCTCGGGGATATGTACCTCAACCTTGCTGATGGGTTCAAGGAGAACCGGGCTTGCAGCTGTCATGCCTGCCTTGAAAGCGAGGTTTGCAGCGATCTTGAATGCCATTTCGGAAGAGTCTACCGGATGGTAAGAACCGTCAACCAGAGTGGCCTTGAGGTTAACTACGGGATAGCCTGCGAGGACACCCTTCTTTACGGAATCCTGGAGACCCTTTTCGACTGCCGGGAAGTAATTCTTCGGAACAGCGCCGCCGAAGACCTTCTCTTCGAATACGAGTTCTTCGGAATCGTAGTTGGGTTCGAACTCTACCCAAACGTCACCGTACTGACCGTGACCGCCGGACTGCTTCTTGTGCTTACCCTGGACCTTGACCTTCTTGCGGATGGCTTCACGATAAGGAACTCTGGGTGCATCGAGTGTGCAGTTTACGTTGTAAACGCTCTTGAGCTTGCTGATGAGGACCTTGAGCTGCATGTCGCCCAAACCGGAGAGGACCATCTGCTTTGTCTCAGGGTTGGTCTCAACCTTGAAGCAGCGGTCTTCGTCTGCGAGTTTTGTAAGACCTGTGATGATCTTGTCTTCCTCACCCTTCTTATCGGGAACGATGCTCTTTGAAAGAACGGGTGTAGGGAACTTGATCTTAGGCATCTCGAGAATGCGAGCCTTGTCGCAGAGCGTATCGTTGGTATCTGAGTTTGCGAGTTTGGCAGCTGCACCGATGTCACCTGCGGTAACCTTATCGGTTGCGATCTGCTCCTTGCCGCGCAGATAGAACAATCCGCCGATCCTCTCGTCCTTGCCCTTTGTAGCGTTATAGACTGTGGAGTTTGCGCGCAGTGTTCCTGCGTTGACCTTGAAGATGCTGATCTTTCCGACGAACGGGTCGGTGATGGTCTTGAAGATGAATGCTGCGAGCGGATCGTCGATGGAGCATCCTACCATCTGTGTGCTGCCGTCAGGAAGAGTAGCTTCAAGAGCGGGCTTCTTGCCTGCCGGAGGTGTATCCTTCGAAATGCAGTTGAGCAGGAAGTCGATGCCCCAGTTCATGTATGCGGAACCGCAGTAGATCGGGTGGAGCTTACCTTCACGGAAACCGGCATGTACGCCGTGACGGAATTCGTCCTCTGTGAAAGGCTCGCCTGCGAAGAACTTCTCCATGAGCGCATCGTCAGCCTCTGCGACGACTTCGTTGACCTTATTCTGAAGCTCGTCAACTCTCTCGTTGTACTCTTCGGGAAGCGGATACTCAATGAACTTGCCTGTAGCCTTGTCGATGCTGAAAGCCTTGCGGTTCATAACGTCGACGATGCCCGTCATCTGTCCGTCCTTCATGATAGGGAATGAAAGCGGGATGACTGAAGAACCGTAACGCTCCATCATACGTGCAGCTACTGCTTCGAAGTCGGCATTAGGCTCGTCCATTCTGTTCATGAAGAACAGGAAAGGAACCTTCTTGCCGTTCAAGAGCCTGATAGCTTTCTCGGAACCGACGGACGTGCCGCCCTTTGCGGAGATCATGATGACGCCTGAATCGGCGATCCTTATTCCGCTCATCTCCTCACCCAGGAAATCGAAGTCACCTGGAGTGTCGATGATGTTGATCTTGCTGCCCTTGTACTCGCAGCAGGCTACGGAAAGGCTGACTGACATCTGACGCTTGATCTCTTCGGGATCATAGTCCAGTGTCGTGTTGCCGTCAACGATCTTGCCCTGACGATTGATCGCTTTGGTGTAATAGAGAATAGCCTCTGCGAGTGTCGTCTTTCCGGACCCGACGTGTCCGAACAGCGCGATATTGCGAATTTTGTCTGCGGAATAAATCTCCATCAGTCATTCCTCCTTGGGTTCAAATTTTCAATAACTTTCCTATTATAGAATATTTGATAGTCTAATTCCACAAAACGGTAAACATATTTCCAACTTTTTTTGTGCATTTGATTTTAATGGCTGACGGGCGAAAAAAAGAGGCTGCGAACCGCAGCCTCTCACCGTTCAAATTGTTCTGAAAGATCTTATCTGACTCTTCTCGTATCCTGAGCAGGTCTCTCGAAGATAAGGATGAGACGGTCTTCCTTGGTGTTGAAGGATCCGCCTGAAAGTGAAGCGGTCTCAGCGCCTCCGAGGGAAGAAAGGAGCTTTCCTCCGTCATCGTCGATCGTGGAAACAAGCTTCCATCCTTCAGAAGCCTTCTTCTTGAGAAGTTCGTTAAGAGCTTTGACGTCGACTTCTGACATGCTGTTGTGTCCAACCAGCTCGACGCTGTATTCCTTAGGACCATCCGATGCTCCGGAACCACCTTCCTTGACTCTCTTCTCAAGCATTGCTACGGACTCGTCGAGAGCTGCAAGCTTCTTCTCAAGTTCAGCCTTCTCCATTTCTTTCTCCTTAATCTGATTTTCCAATTCTTCGATCTGCTTCATCATGGAGCCCTTCTCGCTCTCGCTCAAAGCGCACTCCTTGAGGAATACGGCCTGCTTCTCGGCATTGAGAACGATCTCCTGAGCAGCAGCCTCAGCGAGCACTGTTGCCTTCTTGGAATCAGCGATGATACGGTTAGCCTCGTCAAGATCGCTCTTCAAACCTGCGATCTCGCCTTCGAGCTTCTTCTGCTCAGCCTGATACTGGTTTGTCAGCTCCTCGGCATTATTCTTCTTGGCTTCTACGACCTCGAGATCAGCATTTGCCGCTTTGATCCTCTGGTCGAGTTCTTTTTCCTTAGCGGCCAGGTCAGCCTTAACGCTCTCAACCTGCTGCTGAAGCTCTTCCCTTGCTGCAGCGGCCTGCTCATTCATCTCGTCACGCTTTGCAGCAGCTTCCTCAGCTTCAGCCATGACCTTTCTGGCCTGATCCGTCAATCCGTCGAGTTCGCTCTGAGCCTGCTTGTTGCGCTCCTCGAGCTCTGCGATGATGCGCTCACGTTCAGCATTAGCAGCTGCGATGAGTTTTTCTGTCTCAGCTTTTGCCTTGTCGCGCTCAGCTTCAGCCTGATCCTTTATCTTGAGGGCTTCGGAAGCCTGCTCCATGGAGACCTTCTTGGACTCCTCGGCGATCCTGACCTTCTCTTTTTCGAAATCTGCGTTGAGCTTGTCGATGCTCGCTTCGATAGCCTTGAGTTCTTTCTCTTTCTCGGCCTTGATCTTATCGGCGTTGTCCATCATCGCCTGGATCTCTTCAGCCTGCTTGACCAGCTCATTACGCTTGGCCATAGCTTCTTTGTATTCTTTTTCGACCTGGATGGCGAGTTCTTCAGTCTGGCGCTGAGCTTCCTCAAGGATGCGCTTCTGCTCAGCCTGGGCGGCAGCGATCATCTCGTCGTGCTCTTTCTTGGTCTTTTCCTTAGCCTCTTTGACGATGGAATCCGCTTCCTTGCGCATTGCATCGCGCTTCTCGCGTGCCTCGCCTACTTCGTTGCGGATCGTATCGACTGTCTGTTCGAGAGCGATCTTCTCATCGAGCTTCTTCTTCTGGAATGCCGAGAACTCGGAATCAAGCTTAAGCTTTTCGGAATTGAACTTGTCCTGCATCGTGGCATAATCGCGCTCGAGCTTTTCCATAGCTTCAACTATGCGCTTTTCTTCTTCGCTTCTCTTGGCCTCGGCGCGGGCGATCTTTTCCTGCTCTTTCTGCTCAAGAACCTTCTTGGCATCAGCAGCCGCAGAATTTACGTCACCCTGAGAAGCCTTCTGAAAGTCGTATTTGCACATTGAGCAACGGGCAACGTTGTCACCCATCATTACACCGCATACCGGACATCTCTTCATAATATGTTCTCCCTGATTTCGGCCGTGTTAAATAACGGCTCATAAATAACATGTTTTATTATACTCCCTCAAAACTGAAAAGTTTTATTTTTTTGACTCTATAAATTTGAATTTTTAGTAAACATAAATATATAAAGCGTTTTCGCCCGATTTTTTTTGTGTGCGTTGCCTTTTTGATAGTATCAAACGTGCCTTTATAATTATATAAATCAAGTTCAGGGGGGATTATTACATGAACAAGTTTTCCCGCAAGGCCTTTGCATTATTGCTTTCGGCACTTGTCTTAACAGGCATTGTCTGCAGCTGTTCCAAGAACGCCAGTGCAGGCAGCGTCGTAACAGTCGGCATCACACAGGAACCCAGCGTTTTGGACCCGCATACGGTAAACGCTGCCGGTGACCGTGAGATAATCTTCAACATATATGAAGGACTCTATAAATTCGATTCTGACGGAGTTCTCAATCCCTGTCTCGCAACAGGTTATGAGCTTTCCGACTCGATGGATGAATATGTCTTCACGATCCGCAAGGGCGTAAAGTTCCATAACGGTAAGGAAATGACGCCTGAAGACGTCGTCTTCTCGCTCTCCCGCGCCGCAGGTCTTCTTCCCGGCCAGGAAAAAGCACCCGTTGACGCGCTTAAGGTAGTTTCCGCAGTCTCCGTCAGCAGCGATGACGCTTCAAAGGTCGTCGTCAAGCTCAAGGAAAAGAGCAGCGAGCTTTTGAGCTACTTCACGGTCGGCATCATCCCTTCCGGTTATGAGGAATGCCAGACAAAGCCCATCGGAACAGGCCCTTTCAAGTTCGATTCATATAATCCCGGTCAGAACGTAACCATCTCAAAGTTTGACGGCTACTGGGGAACAAAAGCCTCCATCGACAAGGCAGTCTTCAAGATCTGCGCTGACATCGATGCAGGAATGGTCGAACTTACCAACGGAAGCATCGACATCTTCCCTCACTTCACTTCCGACCGTGCAAAGCAGATAGACCAGACGAAGTTCAAGGTGGACTCAAACGTTTCCAACATGCCTCAGATCTTCATTCTCAACAACAAGGTCGCGCCTTTTGACAATCCCAAGGTTCGCGAGGCCTTCAACTATGCCATCAACAGGAAGGACGTCATCTCCGTTTCCACAGACGGCAACGGCGTTGAGCTCACCACAGCAATGAGCCCCGCCATGGGCAAGTACTACGACAAGTCCCTCGACGGCACATATACTTATGACGTTGAGAAGGCTCAGAAGCTTCTTGAAGAGGCAGGTTTCCCCACAGGTTTCGAGACAACGGTAACCGTCTGCTCATCTTACCTTCCTCACGTCAACGCGGCAGTTGAGATCGCTGCAGAGCTCAAGAAGATCGGCGTAACCCTCAAGATCAACCAGGTCGACTGGGCTACATGGCTCGACCAGGTTCACGACAAGAGAAATTACGACACGACCGTCATCTGTGTCGACAGCGCTTTCGCACCTTACGACGTGCTCCAGCGTTATGCTTCAGACAGTTCCAAGAACTTCTTCAACTATTCCAATTCCAGGGTTGACGAGCTTCTCAAGCTCATCCCCGCTGAAAAGGACGAAGCAAAGAAGGTTGAATACTATCACGAGATCCTGGGCTGCATGGTAAAGGACAACAACAACGTCTACATTCAGGACCCCACGGCCATCACGATCGTAAGCAACCGCATCGAAGGCTACAAGACCTGGCCTATGTACGTCGTTGACCTTTCAACGGTCAAGATCGCCAAATAAACTGAGTCTTACAGGCAGAAAAAACGCCGCGGCTTTACCGGCTGCGGCGTTTTTGTTTGTTCTCTTTTACTCCTGCGGAAAGATGTTCTTCTCGTAAAAGTGTTTGATTATCGATCGTCTCGTAACTATGCCTATGAACATCCCGCGGTCATCGGTGATCGGAACGAAATTCGTTTCCATGGCACGGATTATGAGGTTTTCGATCGATGCGCTGATGGTGACCGGCGGGTTCTTCTTCGTCTGGTCAAGGAGATCTGTCAGACGGAACTGCTCAAGGTTCTCGATAGCCAAGGTATGAGGCTCGCCGCCTTCACCCTTAACTATGAACCACAAAAGATCGCCCTCGCTTATCGTCGCGACATAATGGCCGTCCCTGTCAAGCACGGGAACTGCAGTAAAACCCGTCGCATGCATCTTTTCAAGAGTCTGCCTGACTGTAGAATCGGAATAGACGAAGATTACATCCTGCTTGGGGCGCGTAAAAAAGGCTATATTCATATTGATCTCCGGAAATCAGGCACCGCCCAGATCCTTGTCGATGCGGACCTGGAAAGGAGTTGCGGTAAGACCGTTTTGGGCATGGAGCGGGGTAGGACCGTAAGAGAAGAATGCATAGCGGACCTTTGAAGGGTATTCGACCATCGGGCAGGACAGAAGGACTGTCTTTCCGTCAAAATCGACCGTTGCCTCCGCAGGGAAGAATTCCCCGTCTTCACCTGCCACTTCGAAGCCGGAATCCTCAGGTCCGAAACCGGTGGCAAGGTTGAGGAGCATATAATCTCCGCCGAACGTGATCTCAACGCCTTCACCGCGCCTTGCATCGATGATATACGGAGCGACCGCTTCGATATTTTCAAATCCGTAAACGAACTTCTGCGCAAGAAGCGCAAGCCTGTCACCAGGAGTCTTCTTGTCGGACGGGTGAGGGTTATTGAACTCGCCGCAGTCCACCGTGACCGCCATGAATGCGTTTCTTATGTCTATCGCGACTATCTGCTGCTGCTCACGGATGAGCGGCCAGGACATGTCGTCATAGCCCATGTATTTACGTTCTTTGGAAATATACATAGGAAGCTGGCAGAAAAGGAACGGCAGCTCGTCGTCAAAGAAGACTTCGCGCCATTCACTGATAAGGGACTCAAAAGCATGTCCGTATTCAGTCTGATGTCCGTCAGTGTCGGACTCGCCCTGATAGAAGATCACGCCCCTTAACGTATAGGGAGCGACCCTTAAGATCATGGACTCAAAGAATGAACCGGGACGTCTTATGGCCCTCGGGCCTACCGGCGGCGGCCAGGGTTCAGGGCCCAAAAGGGCATCCGTCTCAAGATAAGTAAGGTTAGGATTTTCGCTGAGAAGACAATCCAAGTGTTCCTTATAGTCTTTCTCACGTTTGTCGAATTTTGCCTGGAGATCATCAAACTCTTCAGGTGTAAGTTCAGAGGTGCGTTCGTCAAATTCCCTGATATAATCCCTGCCTTCAGGGGTGGTCATCAGGCTCTCAACGCTTTGCCAGCAGTCGATCGTCGAATCATCAAAAGTACACTGGATAATGCCGATCTTGGCATCGATACGCGATTCGATGGAACGGGCAAAATAGAATGCAACGCCGCTCATTTCGCCGGCGGTCTCCGAATCGACCTCCACCCATTCGGATCCGTCCTCGGCAGCGATCAAAGCCTCATCAAGAAAGCCTGCCTGAGGCACTTTGTAGTATCTTATATCGGTCTTGCCGATCTTGGGGATCAGATATTTGGCATATGCGGTCCTTGCCAGCGGGTATGACATGTTGGCCTCGCCGGCGGCAAGCCAGACTTCACCGGCATATGTGTTCTTCAGGATGACGGGGTCTTCGCCTTCCGCAGATACCCTTATCTCAAAAGGTCCGTCAGGTTCTTCTATCGGGTTGACACAGACCAGGAAACTTCCGTCTTCCTCAGTCACGGATTCAGCCACGGAGACGGGTTCTTCAAATTCTTCCTTAAACAGCTCGCAACGGACGGTGCATGCCTTGTCAGAGTTGCCGAATACACGCAATTCAGCTCCCCATTGGAACACCATATTGTCTTTAAAGATGCCGTTTAAACAGATAGCCATACTCTCTGATTATAACTCACATGAAAGGCGTTTGTTATTGTCTTTTTGTTTTCAAAAGAGCGTGACTATGAAAAGATATGCCTGTCCCGCATCGCCATTTACGGTGATAAAACCCTGCGCTACGGCCGATGCAAAAGTCATGACGCCATTGAGGACAGCGGTCAGTGCATCAGCGTCAGCATCGATGTAGAACGGCGCATTGATGTATTCGTAAGGAGCGATCTCCGCCTGGCCGTCTTCAACTTTTACGTAAAACGGCTGATTGTCGAGATTGCCCTTGAGAGTGATCTGCGTCGCGGTATCCTTAAGGAATCTCGTTTTTGCGGCTTTCTGCTCAACAGCCCTGTAAATACTCGCAAACGTCGGTTCAACTTTGTTCTTAGCACTCATATAGAAGCCTCCAAAATGTTATCACGCCGTTTCGTCAGTCTTGTCACCTGACTGACCCTGCGTCTTATCCTTTTCCGGTTCCTTCACCGTTTCTTCTTCCGGTTCAGAAACTGAAACTGCCTTTAATTCCTCTTCCTCGGAAACAGCCGTATCTTCTGTTTCGGGCTTAACTGCCGGAATGCCTTCAACGCTGGCTCCGCTCTCAAGTTCCCTTCTCTCTTCGGGAACATAAGGAACACTTCCCTCTTCTTCAACGGCTGCAGATGCCTTCTCTACAGGCATGAAGACCTTCTCGGCAAACATGATCCAGGAAGTCGGGATGATCTTTGAAGCAACGTGAAGCGCCTTTTGCGAGAAGCCGTAAACAAGGATCTGTCTTCCGCTTCTTGAAGCCTTGATAGAGGCTTTGGCAAGCTTTACCGGATCCGCAACGACATATTGCCTGATGCCGGTAAATTCAGTCTGCACCCCGCCAGTGGCCTTACGTTGGAAGTCTGTATTTACGGGACCCGGACAGACCGTTGTAACTACGATGTTGTAATCGATCAGTTCGTAGTAAAGCGCCCTGGAAAAAGAGATCACGAACGCCTTGCTGGCGGCATAGGCCGCAAAGCCCGGCTGCGGAAGGAAACCCGCTGATGAAGCTATATTGATTATCCTGGGACTGTTGTCCTCGGTCCAGATCGGTGTTTTGGAGATCATGTACGGCAGGCAGATACGGGTCAGCTTCGCAAGGCTCGTGCAGTTTACATCTACCGTGTCCTCTATGGTCTTTGCGGGAAGATCTTCAACGGCACCCTTCATTCCGGTCCCGGCGCAGTTGATAAGAAGACCTACGACGGGTTTTTCGGCGGCCAGTCTGTCTGCAAGCACCGACAGGTCTTCAGGAGACGCAAGATCCGCTTTTATCGGGACGATGCGGTCGTCTCCAAGCAGGGCCTTTGTCTCAACGATCTTGTCATCGCGTCTGGCAACTGCCCATATCTCCTCGAAAGGAACACAACCATAAGCGCCGCGTTCCTTGACTACCTCTTCAAGAAAAGCCTTCCCGATACCGGAAGAAGCGCCTGTGATTATCGCGATGTTTTTGTTCATGACAAAATGACCTCCGACGATGGTCTCTGTATTTAATAATACACTATGAAAACGCTGCCGAATATCCTTTACGAAAAATAGAACGGCGGCTCCGGTAAACGGAACCGCCGCTATATCCATTCTCTTTCCGAGCCGCATGGCTGTAGTATTTCAGGTTACTGCGGGTTAATGGGTTTGAACCCGAGAACGGGCTGAACTGCAGTAGGAGCTACCTGGGTGCTCGGATCCATGATAGCCGGTCTCTGGCCTTCCAATACCTGACCCTTCGCCTGCTTGTAACGCGTGTCACGGACATGCTGTCCTTCTACGTTTGCTGCAGGACGGACTATGCCGTAAGCTCCGGGAGTGAGTTCAGGTTCTTCAGCCTGAGCTTCCTTGGATGCTGAAGATCTGGAGAAGTAAGCTGATTTATGGCTCGTGGCCTGATCCGCATAACTCTGACGGGCAGGAGCTTCTGTCTTTGACACTTGGTTCTCGGCTTCGTTTACTGCCTCTTCCTGAGCCTCTGCACTCTGCTTGAAAGGGTTGATGCATGCCGTGCCGGGAGCTGCCCAGACCGGTGCTCTGCCGCTGTTATTGTGTGATTTTCCTGCGAGCATGTTTCCAAGCTGATTGGAGTTGCCGGAACCCTTGGCATGTACCGCGGATATTTCCTGAACACTCTTCGGTTCTGCTTTGGCAATGGCAGATGCAGACGGTGCCGCAGGATTACTTGAGAATGCTGAACGCTTGTATGGGACCTGCTGAACTTTCTTCGGTGCCTCGCCCTTGATCTCGGCAACCGACCTTCCGGTCCTCATCGCAGCACGCATAGCCTGCTGTTCCCTTGCAGCTTCAGCTCTCTCCCTGGCCTGTCTTGCGGCTTCGCTGTCAGCATTTGACGGAGCGGCAACCTTGCCCTGAGGAGTGAATTTTGTTGTGTGTTTAACTGCAGAAGATACGATCTTTTCTGACGGATGTGTGCCGGCAGAAGGCTTGAAAGCTGACGTCACGATCTTCTCGCTAGGACGCGATCCCGCAGTAGGCTTGAAAGCTGACGTCATGATCTCATCAGTCGTATGTGAGACTTCGGTCTTAAATACCTTGTTCGGATCTACTTTTTCTGCACGCTCAAGACCCTCTACTGGCTTGAAGGGCGAAGCCGCCTTGGGTTTCGGCTCCAACTTAAACGGATTTTCTGCCTTTTCAGCAGCTTCCTCAGTCGTTCCGGCAGCTGCAGCAGCAGCTACTGCCGCATGATTAACTGAAAGTTCCTTCGGACGCTTGATGGGCTCGTGCGCAGGCTTGAAAACTGGCTTTTCAGCTTCCTCTTCGAGCATCTTGATCTCTTTCTTTCCTGCCGCAGGATTGTAGCTGTATCCGTGCTGGGCGTCTGCCGCGATCGGAGCATTATTCTTGCTGGTTCCGGCATATGCGTAAACGAGATCGCCAACGCCGGGAATAAAGTCAAGTACAAGATCCTTGCCGGCTTTGCCCTGATTCATGAGGCTTCTTACCCTGAGATATGACAGACCTGCAGCCGTCAGTGCAAGTACGATCCAAAGCCATGCAAATGACTTTGTGTTCTTTCCCGTTTCAGTATGGGAAAGAGCTGCCTCTACAGGTGTCGGTTCGGGATCTGAAGGATCAAGTGTGGTTGTTCCCTCGCCGTTATCTACTGCCGCAACAGGAATGAAACTGCTGCTGTTTTCCGTCTCGGTAACAACAGTCGTTGTTTCACGCGCAAAAAACTTTATCTTTGACTTCTTTTTAGGTTTTGACTTCGGCGCAGAAGCTTTCTTGTCTGTCGAAGCCTTCTTTGAAGAATTCTTTTTTGCCGAAGTAGCATTTGTCGTCTTCGAAGATGCCGTTGTAGACTTTGTTGTAGCTTTGGTTGTTGCCTTCGTCGTGGCCTTGGTCGTCGATTTGGTGGTTGCCTTCGTTGTGGCTTTGGTTGTAGCCGAAGGCTCGGAAATCTTGCAGGAAATCAGCTTTACACTTTTCTTGTTTAATCCGGTTTCGCTAAGAACGATCTTGTAATTGTGATTATTTTTTGCTTTGGGGATTGAAAACTTCAATTTCCCATCTGATTTCGTAATAAAATTTATATTGTCTTTAGTGGAAACCTGGAATGTAGATTTGGCGACATCAAAAGACATCGTGACAGTAGCATTGCTCTTCAGATTCCAGAAACGGAATTGAATAATGCATTGGTCATCTCTCTCTGCATATGCTTCCCACGAATAGCGGTCTGCCGCAGAAACATTCTCTGATTTAATGAATAGCAGAGAACTGGCTGAAAGAATTACACATAAAAGGAAAACAACGATACTTATGCCGTTTTTCTTAAAATTCATCTTATCCATGAACTGTCACCTCACCGGCATCAAGCTCACAAATATCCTGTTCCATACCCACACATAAAAAGACCGCAATAATCCTGCTCAACTTATTGCTTGCCGTCATCAAGGAACCCTCCCTGGGACATAAATATTTTACGAAGCATGTTAACATTTTGTTAACACCTAGATTATACAATCCCTACAAGAAAATACAAGAGAAAAGACAAATATGTAGTATATTTGACAAATCCGCAAATGCCGTGTAATGCTGCGTTTGCGGATTTTTAAACTTGAAATTAATTAGATGTTAATCTATACATCCCTGACACCCTGTCCCGTGATCGAATCAGGCGGAGGGGTTATATCTCCGCTTCCGGGACGTGTTGGAGCCTCGACTTGCTTGCGTTTCACGCTCGATGAAGGTCTCTTGTGCCTGACCGGCTCACGCTCTGCAGCAGCGAATCCTTCAACCGGCTTCTCGGCGGCCGGCAGGATCGCCTCTTCGCCGGTCTTCGCAATGTCGGGTTTCTCCGCCTGAACCTCGGCAGGACGCTCAACAACCGCGTTTTCGACTTCGGTTCCGATCTCAGGGCGCATTACGCTGCTCATCATGGGAGTCTCTTCTTCTCCCTCATCGGTCGCCCTTCTTCTGATATATTCAGCCACCGATCCTTTACCGACTTTAGCTGAAGTCGGGCGCTTAAGGTTCGTCGGCTTGATCTTCGCGGGAGCTGCGGAAACGGTTACCAGAGCGGGAGTAGTTGCCTCCTCGCCGACGGAATCAGAATCAAGCTCAGCCTTCTGTGCGCGCCTTGCTTCGAGAGTATTTGAATAGACCGGCCTTATCGGAGCCGTGTTGGATTTCTGAAGATAACCGTTGATGACAAGCTGTTCGCGGTCATAGTCCATCTTTGCCGCTTTTTGGGAAGAAATGCCCAGTTGTCCGAAGACGTCTTTTGCCTTGCTTTCATCCTTTTCGGCTTCGCTCTTTCCGCCTATAAGGGTGTTGTTGGTCTTTGACGCCTCCCTGGCAAACTTTTCAGCTTCCCTCCTGGCTCTTTCGGCCTCACGCATCTTACTTCCGTCTTCGTCCGTACGTTCTTCAACGCCGTCAACAACTTCAAGCTTGCGTCTCTCGGCAGCCCACGCTTCTTCGCGCTTAGCCTTGCGTTTTTCCAGAGCACGCCATACGGTTAATGCGACTATAAGGGCAACCAAAGCCGTAGGTATCCCTATCCAGAGAAACTTTTCTAGAAAACTGTTTTCTATAATACTTAAGCTTACCATCAGCCGTTCTCCCCGTTCCCGGCATCATCACCGGAGCGGGAGTCCTCCCCGTCATCAGCAGTCTTCGAAGCTGCCGCCCTGGTACCTAAATAAACAGCAAGAATGCATACTCCGATACTGACAATTATTATTATAACCGCCAAAACGACCCTTCGCACGTTCGAAGAAGGCAGTTTAACCTTTTCGTCAGGAGCCGCCGAAGTTTCGGGAGTTTGAGTCTGAACGGCCGTTTCATCCTCAGTCACTGCCGTAACGCTCTCGGTCTGCTTTTCAGTCTCAGAAGGGGCGGATTCAGCCCTTACGATCTTTCCCGAAAAATCAGTGAGCGAGATCCCGTTTGCACCTAAGGGGACCTTGTGGTCCAATCCCACGAACTTTCCTGAATCATTCTGCCAGAGGACCTTCTTGACCAGGCCGTACTTTTCCTCGTCCCAGGTCTTGAAGTCGTCTTTGACCAGACCGCCCGTGTCACCGGAGTTTGCATTAAAGCACCAGAAAGTGTGGCTGAGCTTCTTCTCATCGATAAGCTGTCTCAGGCAGTTCATCCACTTGAGGGTGTCGCCTTCCATGAAGCCGCCCCATTCACCGATCAGTATCGGAGCAATGTCCTCATCGGCAATGTAAAGCCAGAACGGAGTCCAGGCATCCTTCTTGAGGGATTCATATGTGAATTCCTTCTCAAACCAGGGCTGCTTATAGACAGTCGGGCCGTAATCGTGAGGTGAATAGACGATCTGCTTATTGAACGCTTCGGAACCGAGATCGACCGGATAGTCCTTAACGCCCATGAGGTTTCCGCCCCACCAGGTGATGCGGTAGTCTTCTTTGTTCTCCGATGTGAAGTTGTTGGCCTTGATATCCTTAGGATAGATCTCGATTCCCTCGATAACGATCAGGACATTGGGATTCTCGCCCAGTACCGCCTTGCCTGCCTTCTCGGCGATCTTTTTCCAGTTGTTCGGATCGTTTGAATCGTTCCAGATCGCACGGGGTGTCTCCGGCGGTTTGCCGTGAGGCTCGTTCTTGAGGTCATAGGCAACGATGGTGTCATTGTCCTTATATCTGGCAGCGAGCCATCTGAGGGACTCGATATAGTCTGCTTCCGTGATGTTGTCCCTGTACCAGACAGGATGGTTATGTCCGGCCGCATCAGTCTTTACCGTGTGGATGTCGATCATGACCTTCATTCCGTTCTGCTCGCAAAGGGACAAAACGTAATCGAAGATCTCCAGAGAGTTCATCTTGTTAAGCTCTTCATTATATGCGTTGTTGTAATTGGCCTTGGGATACTGGCCCTTCTTCCACTGAAGCAGGAGTTCTGAAGACATCGGGACTCGGAGAAGGTTAAAACCGTGATCGGCTATAGCTTCCAGCGACTCCTTAAGATTGCAGTTCCAGACGCCGTCGAAAAGGTTTGTTCCGGTATTGTAGCCAAACCAGTTGCAGCCGGTCAGCCAGACTTCGGTGCCGTTCTTATCGACTATCTTGGATCCCTTGGTGGTGAGCCAGTCGTCGCCCTTCTCGCCTTTTACGTTTCTCGCGGGAGCTTTGGTCGGTCCGCCGTTGTTTTCCGCAGCGCTGCTTTCCTGATTTCCGCCGGAAACGTTGCCGTCCTCGCCGTCTCCCTTAACTGAAACGAGCTTTGCGGATTTAATGCCGCTTCCGTCGACCTGGATGCCGACGTTTCCGTTGAAAGCCCATTTGTTGGGACCCGAGGAAGAAACCGTCGCGATTACCCTGTTGCCGCTTATCTTGTATGAATCAAAGCCCCATCCGGAAGCCTTCTTCAGTTTGCCGGAAAACTCCGCCGTGACGGTGATGGTCTTATACCCGCTGCAGCCGGAAAGATCGACCGTCAGCTGGCCGCCATTGCCCCAGCAGTTGCTCTTCGCCTTTCCTGAAGGCGCGGCAAATGCGCTGACGGGAAACAAGCATATAAGAAGGATCGCAACGATCAGAACGGATGCCTTGCGGGTAATAGAGTCGGGTTTCATAAAAAGGCTGACCTCAGAGTTTGAGATTAATGTCGCGGCCGGAGGGCTCGTATTTCTCGTACTTTACTCCGGCAGCGTCAAGCATGCGCCTTGCTGCCTGCGCGGTCTCTGTGTCGTGATACTTGTCGTCGAGGTAAACTACCCTTCCGACCTTCTTCTGGATAAGTGCCTTGGTGCATTCATTGCAAGGAAAGAGAGTCGTATATACGGTATCGCCTTCGAGATCTGCCGTCTTGCTGTTCAGGACGGCGTTCAGTTCGGCATGGGTAACATAAGCATACTTGGAATCGAGGGTACCGCCGCTCCTGTCCCAGGGGAATTCGTCATCGGAGCATCCGAGAGGCATGCCGTTGTATCCGACCGAGATAATGTAGTTCTTAGCATCAACGATGCATGCGCCGACCTGCGTATTGGGGTCCTTTGACCTCTTGGAAGCAAGTGATGCAACGCCCATGAAATACTCGTCCCATGACAGGTAATCTGCTCTCTTATCGCTCATACCGGTACCTCCGGAAATATAGATTTCGTGAGATAGATTTTACCTTACCGCATGGAGTGCCGCAAGGACAAAGACGACTTATCTGAGGACAAAACTGCAGCCCGTCGTCCTCTCGATGAGGGACTTGAGAAGCTTCCATTTCTTGGGAAAATGCTGCTCTGCTCCGGCTGTGATCTTGGTTCCGTTTTCAAACTCAACGGTGATCTTCCATTCTCCGGCAACCGGGGTCTGATCACCGAATTCGGCGGCAAGTCCGCTGTTGTATCCCTTCATCCACTCGAGCATTCCGCTCTTCGGCAATTCCTCTTTTATAGTCTTGAAATCGGATTCGTTCAGTGAACGGGTAAAGTTGTTGTTCCACATGTAGCTGTCGCGCCACTGGATCACCTTTTTGACGAAGTCATACTTGACCGCATAGCCCTCGTTTCCAAAAGCCGTAATGCCGACTTCAAGGACGGAGATGTTGTCATACGTCACGTCAAATTCCATCACAATGCCTTTTACCCTTTTATTCGATCACTATTCCGAAGATGCTTCCCGTGGTCGTTCCGACGATCAGGTATCCGTTGTAGACGATCGGCGAGGCTTCGATATTGATGCCGGAAGAGGTCTTCTCGGGAGTTCCGAGGTTCTTCGAGGTCTGAATATACTTGATGCGCTCACCAGTCTGCGCGTTTACGAGATGCACCTGCCCGATCGAGTCGCAGATAACGATGTAGGCGTTTCCGTCCGAATCGTAGAAATCCACCGGCGAGCTGTACGAATAGATGTTCATATTATATTCCCAAACCTTGGTACCCAGGGTCTTGTCATAAGCAATAAGTTTATTACCCGCTGCAAGATCATTTGTCATACTAAAAGAGAAAATGACAAGATTTGAGATAGTCTTCTTTCCGACGATCGGGTTGCCAAGGCATCCGCCGCTCTGGTCGGTCTCAGATGTCTCGCCGTTAAAGGTGTAGCAGGGTTCAGAAGACTGCCATTCTATTTTTCCGGTAAGTCCGTTTATCTTGTATATGTACGCGGCACCGCTGTATTTGCCGGTTCCGCCCTGGTTATCGACCTCCGTGCCGACGTACACGTAAGGAATGCCGTCCTGCTCGTCGATCACAGGAGTGATATCCGAGTCATCACCAAGGACTACCGTCCATACCATCTTGAGCGTGTTGAGGTCGAGGCAGCAGAGGTTCTTGGTGTTGTCAACGAAATATCCGTAATTTCCGTAGCATGCGATCGAACTCTCAACGCCCATGTGGGATGTGGTGTTGTCCGTGAAGATGTACTTGTAGTTCGTAACTTCAGGTGCGACCGATATGGTAACGGATCCGGGCACGTAAGACGTATGAAGGTCAAACGTGTAGATCATTCCGTTCTCACAGGGCCAGATGAGTGTATCAGTTTCACCGCTTACGATGGGTGATGAATCGAAAGCTGACCAGTTGCTCCTGTATGCTCCGTCCTCGGAACCGTCATATGACCAGAGGAGGGATCCGTCGATGAGGGAGAAGATATACATACCGAAGGTATTACCGCCGTTGTTGTCCGTCTGGCCGACGTAGAGCAGCGGATAGCCTCTCGGGTCGAGTGCGGGAGTACCCTTGATGGAAGCTCCCACGTCGATGGGCTGTCTTGTCGGTTCTCCCGTGGACAGGTTAAGGAAATAGATCTTACCGTCAAGTGAAGCGATTATGACCTCTGCGAGGGCAGCCTGCATCTTGGCGCTGTTGTACATGTTCATGACCGTTCTCATAGAATCGGGCCACTCGGCAACCAGCGGCTGGCCGGTCCACCTGACGCCCTGCCATTCAAAGCTCTGGGTCGATGCAAGCCTCTTTCCGAGCTTGTTGTACTCCCATTTCTGGTTCAGATTTCCTATGACGACGCTCGAATAGCCGAAAGAAGCGCAATTACGGAAGTTGTTGCCGCGGAAAGTAAAGATTCCCGGGATCGCTCCGTAATCAACGGGGTCCTTGAAATAGACCGGGTTATTCCTGATATATCCGGTCTTCGCATCCACGATCTTCTTGTTTACGAAAACCTGTTCCGAGATATGGCGCTTGGAAGGAAGAGCGGAGTCAACGACCTTTGCTTCAGGGTCGATCTTTACTGTTGCAAGACCGGGATAAAGTACGGGATTCTGATTGGGAGAAAGAGGCGGGATCGGGGAAGGAGTCGGGGACGCGACCGAGATGTAGACTGAACTGCCTGAGCCGATGGGGGCAAGTGTTTCTGTTGAGGTCGCCTTACGGAAATAGACTGCTGCCAGAACTGATGTGAGTATTACGAACAGCACCGTAAGCGTAACGACCATCATCATGGTCGTCTCGTTAGGGTCCCTTGACGGCTTGTAATAGCTGTTATCGGGCTCGATGTACTGATCCCCACGGTTCATATACGTTCCTCTTCTGTATTAAACGGCCCCCGCCGCCTCAAAAAGATAACGCATATTTTAACACGCATCAAAATATATCTCAAATTTAAGGAGTTTTTGAGGTTATAACAGGGCCTTTTTACAGGCTTTCCGCAAGCTCCAAAAGCTTTGAAAGACGGTGGTTCATGCCCGATTTGCTTATCGGCGGGTCCATCAGGGCCCCGAGTTCCGCAATGGACAGTCCGGGGTTCTCAAGATTGGCTGTCGCGGCTGCCCGGAGTTCCGGCGTAAGGCACTTTGCAAGATCGGACTTCATGAGTTTTTCTATCTGCTCGTTTCTGGCCGCACCCGCATCCGACTGTCTTTTCGAATTGCCAACGTCGCAGTTGAAGGTCCTTGAGACCTGACCGTTAACTTCCTTTGCAGCACGGACGTTCTCAAACTCGAGAACGGCTTTGACCGCGCCTATGTAACCCAGGAAGTCCGAAACGCTGTCACCGGCCTTGAAATAGATCTGTGCGTAATTGTCCCTTGATGTCAGGGACGCGTTTATCCCGAGCACATGAAGGACCTGGACCGTGAGGATCGCGCAAGATGCATTGGCAACGTGGAACTCAGCCCTGTAGGTCTTTACGGGATCTGATATGTAGCCGCATCCGAGGAAGATCCCTCTCATGAAATACCTTTCAAATCTGTGGGTTCCGTCATCGTCTGAAGCTTCTTCCGGCATTGTTCCGGACAGTAAGGCAAGGGTCATGTCCTCCAAAAGAGTCGTATTACCGTCCGGATCCTTGCGCGACAATGAGAGAGTCTGGTTTTCAAATGACGTCTTATAGCCTTCTTCTTCAAAAAAGCTTTCAAGCCTTCCGGGATTGTCGGTATGAAGTCGGATCTTACGGGGCATGTCCTTTTGGTCAGCCGGGGCCTGCGAACAAAGGAGCCCCGCCAGAAAATACCGTCTGGACGGGCTTTTCGCTTTCAGCTGGCAGACTTCCGCGCCGACAGATGAAGAAAAACTCTCCCCTTCCATCAGTTGCTCTCCGTCTTTCCGTAGCGGGCGGATTCCTTGTCGATATCCCTGTGATGCAGGACGCATTTGTATCCTGCTCCATTCAGTATGGAAGCGATCTTTGCGGCGCAATAGACTGATCTGTGCCTTCCGCCCGTGCAGCCGAAACCGATATGAAGGCTTCCCTTTCCTTCATGAATATAGAAAGGAATAGTAAAGAGCATCAGGTCCGAGACCTTGTCAATAAACTGAGCCGTCTCCTTGAAGCCCTCGAGATAACTTGACACTGCCTCCTCTTCACCGGTGTGGTTGCGAAGTTCAGGAACATAGTAAGGATTCGGCAGGAATCTTGCGTCAAAGCAATAGTCGCAATCGACCGGCATTCCGTATTTGAAGCCGAAGGACTCCACAAAGATGACCATGCCGTTTTCTTCTTCAGCTTCGATTATCTCGCCTAATGTGGCACGGAGTTTGTTCTCGCTCATCATGGACGTATCAACGATGTTCGTAGCCATGCTGCGTACATTCTGAAGCTTGGCGCGTTCAGCCGCTATGGCTGAAGTCAGCGACATGTTTTTTGCGAGGGGGTGCTTGCGCCTGGTTTCCTGATAGCGCTGGATGAGCACATGATCAGCCGCTTCGAAAAATACTATCTTATTAGGAATGCCCATCCCGTCGATCTGGGCCATGGCATCGGAAAAACCGTCAAGGTATTCCTGGGAACGGACGTCTACGACAAAGGCCAGCTTGTTCGCGCCGAACCCCTCACCGCTCCTTCCCTTGTAAAAACTGTTTACGAGATCAGGGAGCACGTACGGCGGTACGTTGTCCATGCAGAAAAAGCCGAGATCCTCAAGATATCTTACGGCGGCACTCTTTCCCGCTCCGCTCATTCCGGTAAGTATGATAAGTTCCATTACCCTTCACCTCCGAATCCGCCGACGAGTCTTACCTCGCGTTCAAGTCTGACTCCGGTATCCTTATAAACCTTATCAGCAACGAAATCGATCAGTTTCAGAATGTCTGCGGCCGTTGCGGTCCCGTTGTTGTTGACGATGAACCCCGCATGTTTCGGAGAGACCTGTGCGCCCGAATCATCAAGGGCAAAGCCTTTAAGTCCCGAATCCTCTATCAGTCTGGCGGCAAAATAGCCTTCAGGCCTCTTGAAAGTGGAACCTGCGCTCGGAACGTCCAAAGGCTGGCTGGAAGTCCTCTTCTGCTTCAATTCCGCGCAATAAGCGAGGATCTTGTCCTTATCTCCTTTGGGCAGAGCCGCCTTCATGGAAAGGATCACGGGCGTCTCTCCTTTTCCTGATTTCTCCGCAAATATGCTCGTCCTGTATCCGAATCCGCATTCGGAAGCCTTTATTTCTTTAATCTCATTATACTCAAGATACCTTACGCTGACGGCAATATCCTTTATCTCACGGCCGTACGCACCCGCGTTCATGAAGACCGCTCCTCCGACCGTGCCGGGGATCCCGCAGGCAAATTCGGCGCCTTCCAGACCAAGGTCGGCACAATAGTTTCCGAATCTTGAAAGCAGACATCCTGCTCCGGCCGTAACGTAAGTCAGCCCGTCATCTCCGGTCTCAGAGGAAATTCCGCCCATTAACTTTCCGATCCTTATTACCAGACCGTCAAAGCCCTTGTCGGATATAAGGCAGTTGGAACCGTTTCCGAGGATAAATACCTCAAGGGCCTTCTCTTCAGCAAAGCGGAAAGCCTCAATAAGTTCATCCTCTCCGGAAGGCTCCGTGAAAAACCTTGCCGGCCCGCCCGTTCTGAAAGTGGAGTAAGGCGCCAGGCGGACGTTCTCAAGTATAGAGATCTCAGACATCAGACTTCCCCGGGAACACTCTCGAAACAAGATCCAATGCAGCGTTATAGCCCATCTTCTTGACTCTGTAGTTGATCGCGGCAGCCTCGACGATTATCGCGAGGTTACGTCCGGGTCCGACGGGGATCGTTACCGAAGGAACCTTTATTCCGAGGATCTCGGTCGTCTCATCGTTTAAGCCCAGCCTGTCATATACCTTTTTCTCATCCCAAAGTTCGAGATTGATGACGAAGTCGATGTTCTCCTGCGGCTTGACCGCGGAAACACCGTAAAGTTCCTTAACGTCAAGGATGCCGATGCCCCTTATCTCAATGAGGTGCTTGATGACGTCGGGAGCGCGTCCCAAAAGCGTAGTCTCTGAGACCTTGCGGATCTCGATCTGGTCGTCGGCTATAAGCCTGTGGCCTCTCTTAACGATCTCGAGCGCGGTCTCGGATTTACCTACGCCGGATTCGCCCAGGATCAGGATACCTTCACCGTTGACCTCGACAAGAACTCCGTGCATGGAGACTCTCGGAGCAAGTTCGAGCTTGAGGTATTTCACGAGCTCGGACGAGAAATCCGAAGTCGCCTGCGAAGTGCGCAATACCGGAGTGCAGTACTGCTTAGCGGCTTCAAGGATCTCTTTGTGGACCTTGTGGTCACGGGTGACAACGAGAGCCGGGATGTTCTTTTCGAAAAGAGCCGACACGGATGACAGACGTTCTTCCGGAGTCAGGTGATCCAGGAATGCGTGTTCCATGTTGCCTATCACCTGGATTCTGTCAGGGCCGAAGTGGTCGTAATAGCCGGCCAGCTGAAGTCCCGGACGCGTTACGTCGGCAACGCAGATGCGCCGCTCGTTGATGTCTCCGGAATCGTAGACGATCTCAAGGTCGTAAGTCTTTACGATCTCAGACAGGAAAACGCTGGAAAAAGGCATTTATATAACCTCCGATATCAGAAACTGACGGTGACCTCGTGGATCTTGCCGTCCTTTGCTACAGGCAGGAGCGTGCCGTCCATATCCTGACCGTCCATTGTGACCTTTACGCCTTCCAAGGTACGGCAGAAGCCCTCGGGCTTGCTTATGTGGATGTTGTATCCGGTTCCTGCGATCGTGACCTTAACGTCGAGTGCGGTGTCGTCCTTCCTGAGGAGAGGTTCCACCCTCAGTCCTTCAGCGGTGAACTCAACGCCGAAGCACTGGAAGAGTGAGAGCAGGAGCCATGTGGAAGTACCGGAAAGCGTAGGTCCGATGTTCTCGCCTGACTCGCTGTTGTTGTACTGTGTGCACCATCTCGGGTTGCCGCAGATCGTAAAAGGAGCCTCCAATGTCCTGAACGGGCAGATCATGTCGATGATCCAGTAAGCGGTATCGGTAAGACGTCCTGCGAGTTCCTTGTTCTTAACGGTCTTTGCAGCCTTGAGCATAGCGGAGCATGCCATCATGTTGGCGTGCTTGAAGACGCCGCCGTTCTCACGGTCGCCCGGATAGTAGAGTGCAACGTCGATCTTCGGAGCGATCTGCGGATAATCGACTGTCGAGCAGAGTCTGAATCCGTAAGGCGACTTCAGGTACTTGTCGAGGGAATCGAGCATCGTTGAGATCTGTTCCTCGGTTGCAACTTCAGCAAGGAGTGACCATGAGAAGGAGTTGAGGAAGTATGAACCGGGATGTCCGTCCTCTACCGCAAGGCCGTCGCCTGCAGCGCCAAGATACTTGAGGTTCGGCTTGTTCGAACGGTTGAAGAGGACTCTGCAGTAGAAGTCGTTCTTCCAGCAGTTGTCCCTGAGCCTTGATTCGAGAGTAGCGGAGAGAGCCTTCATGTCAGAAGCGAAAGCCGTATCGCCGGTCTTCTCAAACATGGTCGCGGCACAGTCTGTTGCGACCTTGAGCAGGAATCCGTTCATTACGGATTCGGAATATTCTGAATCGTAAGGCACCTCGCCGTAAGCGTTGCCGCTTGCTGCGAGCTGCTCCTTATACTGAGCGATCTTGTCTTTTCCCGAGATGGAATCCGGATCGACTCTCAGGCAGTCGTTCCAGTCGGCACGGTCGATGAGCGGGATGCCGTGTCTGCCGAGCGAGATCTTTCCGCTGTACATGAGGATGGCCTTGAGAGTGTCCTTGAGAGGTCTCTTGACGCCCTCGTCTGTAGGCTTCTCCTTTGTTCCTGCCATGACGAACTCCTCGTCGAGGAATTTGAAATCGCCTGTGAGGCCAAGATAACGGTCGACAGCCTGCAGGAGCCAGAGTCCGTCGTCAGACCACCAGCCGGGTTCTTTTCCGATCCAGTAGAAGTTGTGGTTGGTGAAGCCTTCCTCGTAAACGTTTTCGATCCAGCCTGCGAGCATCTTCTTTACGAAGTCCTCCATGCCCATTCCTGCGAAATAGTACATGGAAGCGTAGATGTCCTGGATCTCACGGAAACCGATCTCACGGTAGCCCTTCTGCGTCCAGTCGAGAGATCTGGAAACGAAGGTCTGGTAGAAGACCTGGAACGGAAGGTTGTTGTTTACGTAAGCCTCGAAATCAGCATTCTTGTGGCTGATCTGCATGTATTCCGCATATTTCTTCGTAAATCCGATGACGTCCTCGAGGTCCTTCGGGAGGTTTGCGGCACAGGAGATGTATGCGCATACGGCTTCCATCTCGGCGACAGGGGTAACGTCGGGAATGAATCCTTCGTTTACCGCGTCAGAAGACATGCATGTAAGGTTGTCGGCGCGGACCGAGCCGCCTGCCTTGACTGTGAAAGGTGCGGACAGTGCAAAGAAGCCGGGGCCCTTTCTGGAAGGCCTGCATGCGAGCGGATCGATGAACTCAGGATGCTCTAAAGAGCCTGCTCCGATGAAATCACCGTATCTTGCGGCATACTGGTCAGGGAAAACATTACCGTCATCAGTGTGAACAACGAGCTCGTTGAACCTGATGTCGCCCTTTCTGTACTTTGCGTTGGGGTTGAAGGAGATCGCCCTGATCTCGTCATTCTCGTTGAAGAATACCTCAGACTGTGTAACAACGGTCGTGAAGATAACGTCCTCTGAGAGCGCGTGGGTCTCTGCAGTACCGAACATGCCGGTATAAACGATCCTCAGGTTCCTGTCACAGCCGCCCTTGTTGACGATGTCGATCATCTGGGCCTCAGCTGCCAGAGGCATGCCGTCATGCTGGGGAACAATAAAGATCGTACGCTTGATCTCAAGTCCGCTATCGAGCTCGTAGCTGATGATGGTCCTGTTCTGGGAATGAACCGTCCTTACCTTCTTGAGGCCGTCAGCCTTCGCTGCGCCGGACCAGAAGATCTGCTTTCCGTTTTCGGTCAGGTAGAACTGTCTGTTAGCCGGGAAGCCGTTTTCGTCAGGAAGATAATCCCATCTCGTAGCGAGGACCTGCTTGTCAGCATGGGATCTGAAAGAGCCGCCGCCCATCCTGTCGATGGCGCTCTTCGGAGTTGACTGCAGAGGCCGGTCAAAACCGATGCGGTTGCCGATGAGCATATTCGTGTAATAGTGAGGTCCGGGAGAAGGTGTTGCGGGATCACAGATGAGCTCTCCGTTCCCGTCGAGCTTTCCGCCCCATTCTTCAGAAGCGGTGACCGCCGATCTGACGGTATCCAGAATACTTTCAGAGAAATCTGCAGGAGTTACGGTGCCGTCCTTCTCGATAAAAGGACTGACCTTGCCGTCACCGTTTACGAACAGGACGCTGTATCCTTCGGAAGCGCACTCAGACAGCTTTGCAAAGACCTCGTTGTCCTCGGCGATTACGCTGATGAGCATGCTGTCAAACTTAAGTCCGCTGATACCGATAACGACCGGAGCGGTACCGAATCTGACATACTGCGCGGAAACTCCGCCGCCGACGCCTGCTTCACGGAACTTGTTCCTCAGCATCTGAGCTGCGGTGCACTTTTCCTGTCTGGCTCTCTCACTTCTGTATCCCATAAAAAAGACCTCCATACGGGGTAATGATATAGTCGTTGATTTTAGCAAGGAATCCCCGCGCTCAAAAGTGAACGCGGGGTATTTAAGCTGTTTTTTGATTAAAATACCCGTTAACGGATATTTGCTTCTCAGCCGAGAACGACCTCGACCTTGTGAGTCTTGCCGTCGCCTGCGACAGGAATGACCTTTCCGTCAACAGCCGTGCCGTCGACAGTCAGGGACTTGACGCCCTTGTTTACGTGAGCGGGGTTCTTGACCTCGATCTCATAAATGTCGCCTCTGAACTTACGCTCAGCCTTGAAGCCGTCCCATGCGGCAGGAATGGAAGGATCGATGGAAAGTCCGTCGAATTCAGGCTTGACGCCCAGGATGTACTGGGAGATAGCGACCATGTTCCATGCAGCCGTACCGGTGAGCCAGGAGTTCTTGCCCTGACCGAAGTTCTTGGCGTCCTTACCGCCGATCATCTGACCATAGACGTAAGGTTCAGTCTTGTGGATGTCGGATGTCTCTTCGGTGAAAGCAGGAGCGATCTTTGAGTAGTACTCGAAAGCCTTCTCGCCTCTTCCCGCATAAGCCTCAGCGCAGATGATCCATGCGTTGTTGTGCGTGAAGATACCTGCGTTCTCCTTGTATCCGCCCGGATATGTGGAGATCTCGCCGTACTGGATGTAGTACTTGGTGAAAGCGGGGTTGTTGAGAACGAGACCGAACTCGCAGTTGAGATACTTGTCGATGGAATCAAGCGTCTTGATGTCAGCTCCGACATCCTTACCGATCTCGGACATAACAGCGAAGCCCTGGGGTTCGATGAAGATCTTACCCTCTTCGCACTCATGAGAACCCATCTTCTCGCCGTTTGCATCGTAAGCTCTGAGGAACCACTCGCCGTCGAATGCGGATTCCATGGTGTTCTTCTTCATCTTGTCGATCTCAGCCTGGGCCTTAGCAGCCTCCTCGGTCTTTCCGAGGTGCTCGAGGATGCCGACGTAAGCAGGACCTGTGTATGTGAAGAGAGCTGCTACGAATACGGACTCTGCGATCTTGGAGTAACCGCCCTCTGCTTTGAACTTAGGGTTCGTGTACGTCTGGAAGGATTCACCCGGTGTGTCGGAGAAGCATGAAAGGTTGATGCAGTCATTCCAGTCAGCACGCATTGCGAGAGGCAGTCCGTGAGGTCCCAAGTTGTTGACGATGTGATAGAAGGATACGTTGAGGTGATCGAGCATCGTGTGCTTGCCTTCCGGATCGTCGTCGAAAGGAACGTTTGCGTCGAGGATTCCCCAGTCGCCCGTTTCCTTGATGTATGCAGCAACGGAAAGGATCATCCAGAGCGGGTCATCCGAGAAGTCGCCGCCGATGTCGGCGTTGCCCTTCTTCGTGAGAGGCTGGTACTGGTGATAGCATCCGCCGTCAGAAAGCTGTGTTGAAGCGATGTCGATGAGTCTTGCCCTTGCACGGTCAGGGATCTGGTGAACAAATCCGAGGATATCCTGGTTGGAATCTCTGAAGCCCATTCCGCGGCCGATTCCGGACTCGAAGTAGGAAGCTGAACGTGAAAGGTTGAAGGTGACCATGCACTGATACTGGTTCCAGATGTTGACCATGCGGTTGACCTTGTCATCAGGAGTGTCGACCTTGTAGATCGAAAGGAGGCTGTCCCATGTTGCGCGGAGCTCGGCAAGTCCTGCGGCAACCTTTTCGGGAGTGTTGTACTTCTCGATCATTGCATCTGCCTTTTCCCTGTTGAGGACCCAGGCCTCTCTCGTGAGCAGACCTTCGGGCTTAGCAGCCGCGAACTTCTTGTCCTGGGGATTCTCAGCATAACCGAGGATATAGATGAGTGTCTTGGATTCGCCCGGAGCCAGAGTGATCTTCTTATAATGTGAAGCGATCGGAGACCAACCGTCTGCGAAAGAGTTGGAAGCCTTGCCTGCCTTGACGGTCTCAGGGTTGTCCCAGCCGTTGTAGATGCTTCCGAGGAAAGCGTCACGGTCGGTATCATAACCGTCGATGGTATCGTTAACTGTATAGAAAGCGTAGTGATTACGTCTGTCCCTGTATTCAGTAAGGTGATAGATCGTTGAGCCGAGGATCTCGACACGGCCTGTAGAGAAGTTTCTCTGGAAGTTCGTGCAGTCGTCCTGTGCGTCCCAGAGGCACCATTCAGCCATTGAGAAAAGCGCGAATTCCTTTGCTTCCTGGCTTTCGTTGGTAAGAACTACCTGCTGGACCTCTCCGTCGTAGTCCTGGGGAACAAAGAAAGTGACCTCAGCCTTAAGGCCGTTCTTCTTACCCGTAATGATGGTATAACCCATGCCGTGACGGCACTCATAAGCGTCGAGTTCGGTCTTTACCGGAGACCAGCCGGGATTCCAGACGGTACCGTTGTCATTGATATAGAAATACCTGCCGCCCATATCCAGAGGAACGTTGTTGTAACGGTAACGGGTGATCCTCCTGAGCCTTGCGTCCATGTAGAAACTGTAACCGCCGGCTGTGTTGGAGATCAGGGAGAAGAAACCCTGATTACCCAGATAGTTGATCCAGGGATAAGGTGTTTTTGGCGTTTCGATCACGTATTCACGTGCCGCGTCATCAAAGTGTCCAAATTTCATTTTGGCTGCCTCCGTGTTTCATTGGTTTAATTTGTCGGAAAGTACAATAATTTTATCCCATTCTGATACAAAAAGGTATTAATTATTCCTTAACAATCTTCTTCTCGATCAAAAGCTCCCTGAATGTTGCTTTTGCGTCTGAGACCGTCTTTAGAACGCCTTCTGAATAGGCGTTAACGATCTTAAAAAAAACTTTGTTGATCTCGGGATCGTCTGTCCCGACCGGGCTGACGTCCGTCTTTTCCGCCGCGGGTCCGAGCACCTTATACGGATTCTGGCCGCCGAGCCAGGCATATTCGTAACGTTCGTCCGAAGCCGCGGCATTTATGACAGTCCTGGAATTGACGAAATCACATTTCCCGCCGGCAAGCATGTCCCTGAGATTTCCCTGATCGCAGCAGATCGCCGTGATTATGTCCGCGCAGGATTTTCTCATGTCGCAGGAAGAGGTCATCATTAACCAGTCTCCTCCGGCAGAAAAAGACGCCGGCGCCGCAACTATCCCCCAGTCGCCTGAAGTAGGATTGACTTTAGCGGTCCTCTCCGGATCAAGAGCAAAATCCTCAGATCTTACAAGAGAAAGCGGTCCCCAATATGAAAGCACGGTCTTGTTCTTCATGCCCGCCTTCCACTTATCCGATCCGCTCGCGAAGCCTGAAGTCAGCTTTTCGCTGCTTATGGTCTTCGCAATACCCAGATACCCTTCGGCAACCGAATCAACGTTGAGCTTTCCTTCGATCTTCCACGGAGTGCCCCTTTGTCCCAGATAGCACTTGAAGATCTCATCCGTCCCGGCGATTATCTTGACGCCGCCTTCTGAATCCTTGCTCACCTTGCGGGCCGCTGCAAGGAAGGACGCCCAGTTTGAAAAGTGTTTCGCGGTCTGATCGGGCTCTGAAGACCCCAGATACTGCTGTGCAAGGCTCTTCTGATAAAATACCGCCGAAGGAGATAACGCCCATGCAAGTCCCTTTATGTTGCCGCTGCTGTCGCTGGCCAGCCTCAGGGTGTAATCGTACATGTCGGAACAGGATTTGTTGGGTATCCCTGCGCTGTTGATCGAGATCGTCTTGTCAGATTCGGCATAAGCCCTTACGTTGTCATAATCGCAAACGAACATGTCGGGAGCTTCCCCGGATTCGAGAGCCTGATCAAGGCGGTACTTGTACTCGTTCGGCGAGATCACGACGTACTCATAATTCTTTACGGGAGAATACGCTTCCAAAAGCTCCTTGAGATCGTCGTTATAACTCCAGATGACAAGCTTTCCGCCTTCACTGTCCTTGACTTCCCCGGCCGGCTTTTCAGCATAGGAACCGGTCCCGGATTCGGCCGGTACAGACTCTGATGAAGCGGCGGTAGTTTCAGGAACCGCGGCACTTGCAGAAGTCGGAGCAGATTCCTGATCAATAGTAGTCTCGACAGTATTGTAAGAGCAACCGGCGGCGCCGGCTGCCATTACAAGCGACAACAATAATGCTGTGAGCTTTCCCGCCTTCATGAGACCTGCCACCCGTTACTGAGCGGCGTCGTTGTTTTCGCTGATCCCGTAGATTATCTTGCCGTAGCGGTTCAGATACTGGGCATACTCATTCATGTCGCCGGTCGTATGGATCCTCTTTCCGCCATACATTCCGTAGATCTCGATCGTTGCCGTCTGTGCGCCGGGCTGCTGTGCCATAACGCAAAGATCCGTTATTGCGGACGCCCTGGCAACAGGCTCATTCTTGGCAAGTTTTGTCCTGAGAGCGTTCTGGAGTCCTTCCCAATCGGATGCGACCGATGCGAGTGTTACGTACTGGCCGGTGAGCATGTCAAAGCTTGCAAACTCCTCGGAACTTGCGAGAACGGTTTTGCCGGCAGTGACCTTGTAGCTCATTATGACTGAAAGGATCCTCTTGTTGTATGAGTAGTCGAAATTGACTTCGACGTTGTAGACATTATCAACGACGCCTGAAAGCCCGTAAGACGCTTTAGCCTCGCCGGCATACCTTGAGTACAGGCCCGCCGCTTCCTGATAGAAGCTGTCGAAGATAAGGTTCATGGCTTCGGAAACGTTCTCGCTTCCGGCCTTGCTTACTACCATCCTCTTTCCGGAGAAGACAGCCAGAGGCTTGTCATCTTCAGTTCCGACGTTCTCTGAGAACTCTTCGGTATTAACGGTGAAATTCTCGCTTAAGTTGATTGTTCTGAGATATGAGAAATCGACCCTCTCATTAGTCGGATGAGGCGTAGGAGTGGGTGTGGGAGTAGAAGTGGGAGTAGGGATCGCGGCAGGGGCACCGGCCGTTGTTTCAGAAGTCTCCGTTCCGCTCTCAGAAGTCTCAGCCGGCTCTGAAGTCTCAGAACCGGTCGTTTCTGACGTGGACTCCGAAGTCGTGCCTGTTGTTTCATCAGAGGTCTGCGAAGCAGTGGTCTCTGAGGTAGTCGTTTCCTCTGAGTCAGGCGTAGCGGGCGTCTGGTTATAGGCCGGATCCATGGCGTTGCCCAGATCGTTCAAACCTTCGCTCAATGCCTGATAGTCAATATTGCAGGCTGTTAAAAGAGTCAGGATCATCGCCAGAACGATGGTAACTGCCACTATTGAACGCGGTCTTCTCTTAAACTTGATATGCATGATTCATCCCTCCGGTATTCCGTAATGAAGATTGCAAAAAAACTAACTTACCAATTACTAATTATAACATTTAAAGGGGAAATTTCAGGGCAAAACACGGCGCATGAGATAAGATCATGACAGCAGGATCGCTCCCTTTTTGACGGCCACGGAGAAAACGAGGCCTGACACCGCTGTGCTCCTCCTGACGATCACGTCTCCCCCGCCGCTTGCGAGATAGCAGGCCGCCGTAGCCTTGTCGTTTATCTTCTCGGGAGCAAACGTCATCGTCAGAGGCGGTCTTGCGGCCGACAGTTCATTACTGTCGTAGGAAACGATCTTAGCGCCCAGTTCTTCCGCCACTCTCTTGACCATGTCATTTTCCCTGGTCGTATAAGGGACCGCAACGGTACCGACTGAAACGGGCTCCAGCATATGCTTTTCAAGGGATTCCCTGATGCCCTTTGCGGCGTACTCGGGATCCGTTCTCGTGCGCTGTTCGATACCGATGGAGAGTATCTTTGGAGCAAGTCCCAAAACACCCGAATCAGTAATGCCTTCGAGTTTTGAACATGTAATGAAGACGTCCGGAACGTAGTCTTCCTTTTGGGCATCGAGGCGCGAACGGTAGTACTGCTTTATGAAATCCTCCTTCATATCCGAAGGATACTTCCTGAGATCATAGACCATCGGGTCGAGTACCGGATCTCCGTATGACACCTTAAGATCGGTGAAGATCTTTGCAGGCAGGCCTTTTTTAAGCCTTTCGTCAACCACTGACAGAAGGTGTTTGTCGCTGACGGCCATACCGCACCTTGCGGCCACTTCCGCCAGATTTCCTCCGACGTCGGCACTGCTTCCGAATTCAGTGAAGCACTTGCTCCCCAATGTCTTCTTTATCTCTTCAAATACGTCAAGACAGGAAGCGGCTTCAGCAGCTCCTCCCCGTCTGACCACCGCGGCATAAAGGCCTTCGGAAGACACACAGATCACAGGGAGCCTTCTCATAGAATCGGGGATCATTTCCTGCGATATCCTTACGGCCGCCTCAAGAGGGATCAGCATAACGATCGCGGCATCGCCCGTCATGTCAGGAACGACACTTGCACCGCTCAGAAAATCATCGCCGTCGATCCACCGGCCTCCGATGGCATCTATCAGCCTCTGACCCGTTATTTTGGCATTTTCCGATCTGCCGTAGCAAAGAAGATACATACCGCGACCTCCGTTTATACATAATCCAAAGCAATATTATTCTATGAGTGGCATATGCATTGCGAGCGATTTCCGCACAAGCCCGCGAGCGGGCGCGGAGGACCTTAGCGAGCAATACATATCCACTCAGACTTTACCATAACACCGCCAGAATGTTACATTATTTGAAAATTCACAAAGGACGGAAAACAATCATGAAGATAGTGATCCTTGACGGTGCCGGCGCAAACCCGGGTGACGCTTCCTGGGCACCCCTGGAGCGTTTCGGCGAAGTTACGGCATATGACTACACGGCAAAAGATCAGGTCGTGGAGCGCTCAAAGGGCGCTGAGATCTGCATCACGAACAAGACCGTTTTTGACGCGGACACTTTAAGAAACCTTCCTGACCTCAAATACATAGGCGTCCTGGCGACAGGCTACAACGTAGTCGACCTCGGGGAATGCAAAAAACTCGGAATAACGGTGACGAATGTCCCCGAATACGCGACCTTCGCGACCGCGCAGATGACCATCGCCCTCCTTCTTGAGCTCGCAAGCCGCCCCGGCATGCACAGCTCCGACGTAATGGACGGCGGCTGGTGCAGGAGTCCTCAATTCAGTTATTTCCTTGCTCCTTTGACAGAACTTGCCGGAAAGAACATGCTGATCTTCGGCTTTGGCAAGATCGGAAGGCGCGTAGCCGCTATCGCCTCAGCACTCGGAATGAAGGTATCTGCCGTACCCCACCGCGCTGAAGAAGGTTCAGCCGTTATCGACGGGTACGAGATCCCCTTCACGACTTTGGACGAAGGCATAAAGACAGCTGATGTTATATCGGTCCACTGTCCTCTCACGCCCGAGACCAGGGAACTCATAAACAAAGACCGTCTCGCCTCGATGAAAAAGGGCGCGTTCCTCATTAACTGCGCGAGAGGCCCGGTCGTTGACGAAAAGGCCGTTCGCGAAGCTCTCGATTCAGGACTTCTCGGAGGTTATGGAGCAGACGTTGTCACGGTTGAGCCAATGCTTCCCGAAAATCCGCTTCTGGGCGCTCCCAACTGTGTGATCACTCCCCATATCGCATGGGCAGCAAAAGAAACAAGGGTCAGGCTGATCGAAGCCGCGGCCGATAATCTTGACGCGTTTCTCAAAGGCAGTCCGGTAAACGTTGTTAACTGATCGCGCTTGAAGTGCCGCCCGGAAACTTCCCCTAAATATACCGATGGCATCTTGATACGAATCAAGATGCCATCGACATGGAATAAGGGATAGATTAAGAAAACTGTCGTAAGAAATTAAAAACTTGACCTCAGTAACTGAGGTCCCCTATTCAATCGCCTCATTACTAGCCAAATAATAACAAGATATGTGCGTTCGGTCAATTGATTTTTTTATTGCTTTATTTACGCTTTTTTGAGGATTTCAACTGAACGACCAGTCCCGCAGCCGTAAAAGCAACGATTATAAAACTTGCGGTAAGGGCCGGTGTTTCGGTAATCCTCGTCCCCAAAAGCGTGTCCTGGAAATACAGCGCATACTGGTTATCCTTTAACAATCCCCAAAGGAACGGCGCGGTCGCTGAAGCGATGATGCGCGCTCCGAGAAAAGCCGTAAAAAAGCAAATGGTCCATTTCTGGGCGAAATACACGATGACGCCAAGCAAAAGGCCCGCCACAAAACCGGCCAGAAGTGACATCAGCGCCTTTGAAGGGCCGTTTCCCGGGAAAAGGCTTCCGTAATCTTTATAAACGAAGTAGGCACAAAATAAGGCGGTCAGACCGATCAGCGCTTTCATGTAAAGAGCAAATGAAGTTATGGCAAGAGCAATGGCAGGGATTCCCGTGATCAGGAGCCTTGCCAGCAAAGAGACAGGCTGGCCCTGACCCTGCGCCAGATTGCAGATAAAGTCTCCCAAAATGTAACCGAGCATTCCTCCGAGCACCGCAAGGCATACACGGAATATCTTATAGCCGTTGAAGCAGATGATCGCACCGATGATGACGCCAATGCCTATCAGGATCAATTCTGTCAAAGTTCCAATATCTCCTTTATCTCATTCACGGTCAGAGCCGAACAGAGCCTGACCTTCAACTGTGCCGCACCGCGTATGCCCTTGACGTAAAACGGCATTACGCTGCGGAACTCCCTTACCGCGAATTCCTCTTCGCAATAAAGGCATCTTCCCTCAAGCTCTCTTATGAGCATTTCCTTCCTTTCGCGTTCCGAAGGCGGATTTGGAGCCGGTCTTCCTTCGAGGAAAGCGCTGACTTCTTCAAAGATCCAGGGATTCCCTCTTGCGGCTCTCCCTATCATCACGCCGTCCGCGCCCGTTTCCCCGATGAGCGATGCTGCAGACGGTCCGTCAGTCACATCGCCGTTCGCGAAAAACGGTATATCATAACCCCTAATTGCCTCTTTCATCAAGGCTATGGCTTTTCTGTCACAGGAACCCGTGTACATCTGAGGCCTTGTACGGCCGTGAACGCAGAGCATGTCACAGCCCGCATCGGCGACGGCTTTTGCGAGATCCGGCCTGCCTGAATCGCCCGGATCAAAGCCGATCCTGGTCTTGACCGTAACCGGTATGTGTCTGGGAGCTCTCTCAAGCGCGGCCTTGCATGCCCTGACTATGGAAGCGGCAGTCTCAGGATCGTTCATGAGCGCGCTTCCTGCTCCGGTCTTAACAACCTTGGGCACGGGACAGCCCATATTTATGTCGATGATATCCACCTTTGAAAGAAGCGGATGTTCCATGATCTTGTCTATGGCGGCGGTGAAATCGTCCGGTTCCGAGCCGAAGAGCTGGATCGCCGTGACGCCCTCAGTTTCGGGGTCGATCCTCAGGTACTGCATGCTCTTTTCAAGGCCGTTATATCTGATCGAGCGGGCGGAAACCAGTTCTGTAGGCGCATAGGAAGCGCCCTTTTCCCTGCAGATCCCGCGGTACGCAACGTGGCTCACTCCCGCCATCGGCGAGAGCGCTACGTTCCCCTTTATTGTGACTCCGCCGATCGTGACAGATTTCATTATTTCTCCCAAATATAAAAACTTTACGCAAATGATTTTATACCTTTTTTAACTTGAAATAATTAAAAACAGAGGACAAAATAATACACGTGTAATAAAAGAGGTAGAATTTATGGATGATTGTCTGGTTTATTTCTTTACGGGATTCCTCGACAGCGGCAAGACTTCCTGCATCTGTTCCTGGCTGACCAACGATAACTTCAAGAACCGCAGGTCTGTCGTAATCTGCACCGAAGAGGGTGACGAAGAATACGATGAAGAGCACCTTGGCGGAGTAAAACCCGTGGTAATAAACTGCGAGACTGACGAAGTCACCAAGGAAATGACCTTCGACATCGAGGAGAAATATTCCCCATCCGTAGTCTTCATCGAGTGGAACGGCACGGTTTCCCCCGCGGAGTTCTTCGACAAGGTCGACGTTCCCGACCGTTGGGCGCTTGCAGCGGCCGTCGTCGTGATCGATGCCTCGACCTACAGCAATTCACTCAAGAACATGACCACTTTCTTCGCCGATTACTACAGGTACGGCGACACGGTCATATTCAACCGCGTTGACCCTGACAATGACAACCTTCCGAAAATGAGGGCATCCGTCAAGGCGGTCAACCCCGGCATGAGCATCAACTTCGTTTCAAAGAACAACGAGATCGTACGGATAGAAGACCATCTTCCCTATGACCTCAAGGCGAATCCCTGCCACATAGCGGCAGACGATTTCGGCCTTTTCTATACGGATTCCATGGACAACCGCGCACGCTACGAGGGCAAGCGAGTAAGCCTCATCGGCGAGGCGATCCCGATCCCCGAGTACCGCGGCAAGGCATTTGCCTTAGAGCGCCAGGCTTACACCTGCTGTGCCGCAGACCTTCAGCCGATGGGCATCCTCTGCCTTTACCAGATCAAGCCCGGCTTCCCCGCAGGACAGTGGCTCAAGGTCACCGGAACCGTGAGATATTTTGAAGACAAAACCCCTGACGGCCAGAAGATCGCTGTCCCCTGCCTCCAGGCAGAAGAGTACGCGCTCACTTCAAAGCCGGATAACGACGTAATCTATTTCAACTAAGAAAGAGGCGATATAAATGACAAAAGTAGACATTTTCTCAGGATTTCTCGGAGCAGGAAAGACAACGCTCATCAAGAAGCTCATTGCTGACGGATACAACGGAGCAAAGCTTGTCCTCATCGAGAACGAATTCGGCCAGATCGGAATCGACGGCGGTTTCCTCAAGGAATCGGGCATCGAGATCACCGAGATGAACTCCGGCTGTATCTGCTGCAGCCTCGTAGGTGATTTCGGCACGGCTCTCAAGGAAGTCATCGATAAGTTCTCGCCCGACAGGATCCTCATCGAGCCCTCCGGCGTAGGCAAACTCTCTGACGTCGTTGCTGCAGTCAAGCGCGTTGAAGGCACGGAGATCTGCGGAACTGTTACTGTCATCGACGCTTCCAAGTGCCGTGTTTACCTCAAGAACTTCAAGGAATTCTATGAAAACCAGATCAAGTACGCGGGAACGATAATCCTCAGCCGTACGGGCAACATCGCACAGGACAAGCTCGATCAGGCTATAGAACTCATCCGCGCGATCAACGATCATTCACAGATCATCACCACGCCCTGGGACGAGCTCTCCGGAGTACAGATCCTCAAGGCGATCGAAGAGCCCATCACAGCCGCTGACATGGCTGCGGCCCTTCTCGAAGCAGAGGAGCACGAGCATCACCATCACCACGATCATGATGAGGACTGCGACTGCGAGGAGTGCAGATCTCACCACCATCACGACGATGACGATGATGAGGAGGATGAACACGAGCATCACCATCATCACCATGATCATGATGAAGACGAGCATGAGCACGAACATGAACATGAGCATCACCATCATCATGCCGACGAGGTATTCGATTCCATCGGTTTCGAGACTTCAAAGCGTTTCACGCAGGATCAGATAAAGGCTGCCCTCGAATCTCTTGATGAAAACTCTAAGTACGGCATGATCCTCCGTTCAAAGGGCATCGTTGCAGGCGAAAACGGCGAGTGGATCCATTTCGACTACGTTCCGGGTGAATCAGATGTCCGCACAGGAGCTTCTGACGTCACGGGAAAGATCGTCGTCATCGGCTCCAAGGTCAACAAGGAAGCCGTTAAGGGACTTTTCGGGATCTGACCGCTTTGGGTCTGCATTTAGAAACACTTCAGAGGGGATAAGAAAGCAATCATGGCAAAGAGGGGACTAAAGATCGTCGTTGTCGGTGCGGGCAAGGTTGGAGACACCCTTGTTAACCGTCTTGCCGATGAGGGGCACAATCTGGTCATAATCGACAAGAACGTTGAAAGGCTGAACCAGCTGGCCGATCAGTGCGACTGCATGTGCATATCGGGAAGCGGCGCAAGCCACGAGATACTTGAAGAAGCAGGCGTATCAGAGTCTGATCTCTTCATTGCCGTTACGGAATCAGACGAGCTCAACCTTCTCTGCTGCACCCTTGCAAGACAGTTCAATAACAAGCTTGCCACCATAGCACGTGTCAGAAACCCTGAATACGTAAGAGACGTGTCTTATCTGCGTTCAAGGCTCGGTATCGAGATGATCATCAATCCCGAATACGAAGCGGCTGTCGAAGCATCACGTCTGCTCTTCCTCCCTGCCGCCATCTCGGTAAACTCTTTTGCCCACGGCCAGGCGGAACTCGTTAAGATCCAGATCCCCGAGGGCAATATCCTGGACGGCAAAACAGTCGCATATCTTGGTCAGAACATAACCAACGATATCCTTATCGTAGGCGTCGAGCGCGGATCCGATCTTACTATCCCTAACGGTTCTTTTGAGCTTAAGTCAGGCGACATCATCTCTTTCGTCACCACCAGAAAGTCCGGATATCATTTCCTGAAAGCCATCGGTTTCAACACAAGATCAGTCAGGAGTTCTTTGATCGTAGGCGGCGGCACCTGTGCATACTATCTGGCAGATCTGCTTATCAAATCCGGCATCGAAGTTACTATCATCGAGAAGGATCCGGCACGCTGCGAAAAGCTCTGCGACCTTCTCCCGAAAGCAACTATCCTCAAAGGCGACGGAACAAACGAGGCCATCCTTGAAGAGGCAGGGATCAGCGATGTCGAATCCGTCGTTGCTCTTACCGGTCTTGATGAAGAGAACATCATGCTTGCCCTTCATACAAAGGTCGTTTCTAACGCAAAAGCCATCACCAAGATAAACAAGATCACCTTCACAGAGGCCATCGAAAGCCTGAATCTCGGAAGCGTTATCTATCCCAAATACATTACAGCCGAGAGGATCATCTCGACAGCGAGAGCCAGACAGGCAACCATCGGAAGCAACCTCGAGGTCATGTACAGTCTTTTCGGCGACAGGGCTGAAGCTTGCGAATTCAAGGTGAAGGAAGTTTCAAGGGTTACCGGTGTCCTCTTAAAGGACCTTAACCTCAAACCCGGAATGATCATCTCATTCATCAGCCGTGACGGAAAGATCATCATCCCTACAGGTTCCGACCAGATCAACATCGGCGACAACGTCATGATCGTCACCACCCAGAAGGGCTTTACGGAACTGTCCGACATACTGAAATGAAGATAAAGCTGCAGATATACATCTTAGGCAAGGTCATGACCATTGAAGGTCTGCTTATGCTCCTTCCGGTCATTTGCGGCCTTATATACGGCGAACTCCGTTATTCCGTCATCTACGCGCTTTTCGCGATCGGTTATATAGCAGCAGGACTTTTGATCTCGTTCAAAAAGCCCGAAAAAATGACCATCTATCTTAAGGACGGTTGTGTAGCAACAGCATTAAGCTGGCTCGTTCTATCGATCTGCGGATGTCTCCCCTTCGTTGTGACCGGCGAGATCCCTTCATTTACAAATGCAATGTTTGAGACTGTCTCGGGTTTTACCACTACCGGAGCCAGTATCCTCACAAACGTTGAAGCACTGTCCCATATATCTCTTCTCTGGAGATCCCTGACCCACTGGATCGGCGGTATGGGCGTACTCGTATTCCTTCTGGCCGTAGTGCCTATGTCCGGTGGTTCCAACATGAACCTGATGAAGGCGGAAAGCCCCGGACCCTCCGTAGGCAAGTTCGTTCCGAAGGTCCGCACTACTGCCAAAGCTCTTTATCTGATCTATCTAGCACTCACGGTGATCGAGATCATTGTCCTGATAGTATCCGGAATGCCTGTTTTTGACAGTTTCTGCTCCGCGTTCGGTACCGCAGGTACAGGAGGCTTCGGTATAAGAAACGACAGTTTTACATCGTACGCTCCTCATATCCAATGGATCGTAGCAGTGTTCATGATCCTTTTCGGAATCAACTTCAACTTCTATTATCTTATAATCGCAAAACAGCCGGGAAAAGCATTAAAGCTCAGCGAGGTTAAGACCTATCTGGCTATCATTCTCATTTCCACGATTGTTATAACCCTGAACATTCTCAAGAGCATGGGCAGCTCCGCCGAAGCCGCCAGACACGCTTTCTTCCAGGTCGCTACCGTTATCACTACGACGGGTTTTGCCACAGCCGACTTCGATACATGGCCGACATTATCCAAACTGTTGATGGTAGTTCTGATGTTCATCGGCGCATGCGCAGGTTCCACGGGCGGCGGTATCAAGGTCTCTCGTTTTCAGATAAGAGCCAAGACGATCGTCAGGGAGATCGCGAGTTACATCAACCCGAGAGCGGTCAAAAAAATCCAGATCGACGGCAAAGCGATAGACCCCGACCTGGAGCGCTCGGTATCAGTGTTTTTCTTTGTATATCTGCTGATCTTTTCGGCATCGGCTGCCATAGTTGCCATTGAAGGCCATGACCTCGTTACGACCTTTACATCCGTAGCGGCAACCATAAACAACATCGGTCCGGGTCTTTCGATGGTAGGTCCGACGTGCAACTATTCGTTCCTTTCGGGATTATCCAAGTGGGTACTGATCTTCGACATGCTCGCAGGACGTCTGGAGCTGTTCCCCCTGATCATCTTCCTCAACCCTCTTGCTTACAAGGGTTCTTTCAAGGGACTGTTTGCAGGCAGGGAAAAGTGATCACAGCTCGTAAGGCTTGGGATCGACTCTCGTATATCTGACTATCTCATCCATCCTGTCGCGGTCCAGAAACGCGACAAGTGAAAATGCCATTCCCGATTTTCCTGCACGCGCGGTGCGTCCGATGCGGTGAAGGTAGAGTTCGTTTTCCTTGGGAATGTCGTAATTGAATATCGCTTCTATGTCATCAACGTCTATGCCTCTGGCAATGACGTCGGTTGCTACGAGAACGTCGAATTTGTTTGCACGGTATGCGTCCATGACACGGTTTCTTGTCCCCTGTCCGATGTCGCCGTGAAGGACCTGGGCTGACAGTCCGTTTGCGGCGAGCCTTGCGCCGACCTTTGAAGTCTGGTCCTTGGTGTTGCAGAAGACTATTACTTTCTTAAGGTCTTCCCTGGCCATTATCCTCGTTATCGCGCTGAGCTTGTCCTTCTCAGGACACTCAACGATATACTCATCGATGTCCGGATGGTCTTCCGCTTTAGGCATTACGTCTATCTCAGCGGCGCCTTCCATGAACTGCCATGTGATGTCCTGGATCTCCCTGGGCATCGTAGCCGAAAACAGCGCTATCTGCTTGTCTTTCGGGGTCAGTGCCATTATCCTCCTGATATCCTTGATAAAGCCCATCTTGAGCATCTCATCGGCCTCATCAAGAACAAGAGTATATATCTGCGAGATATCAACGAAATTTCTGCCGACCATGTCAAGGAGCCTTCCGGGAGTGGCAACAATGACCTGGGGCTTTTTAGCGAGCTTTTCCTTCTGGACGTTCATGCTCTGCCCGCCGATAAGCGAAGCAACGCGGAATCCCTTTATGTTGCGGGCAAGTCCTTTAAGCTCTGACGTGATCTGGAGCGCAAGTTCCCTCGTCGGGCTCATGATCAGGGCCTGTACGAAATTTACTTCCATGTTCAGATATTCAAGTATCGGGATGCCGAAAGCAAACGTCTTTCCCGTTCCGGTAGGTGCTTTGGCTATCACGCTCATGTTGTCCATCAACAGAGGGATGGCCTTCTGCTGTATAGTAGTCGGGCGCTTAACGCCCATCTTTTTCAAAGATTCCATTACCTCGGGCGATAAGTCGAGGTCCGCAAAAGTAAGTTCTTCTTCCATAACTGTCCCTGATCAGAAGGTATAAGTATTCTTTTTGTCCAAAGTCGTATGTTCAAACATGTCAGAGATCGGATCCTTGGACGGATCCTTCTCAAGCTGCTCTATAACATATTCGGCCACGGCGATCTGTTCTTTTGTCATGTACCAGCCCCTGCCGGAACCTGAAAGATCAAATTCATCATCGTTGCCGCCATCGGCGATTACTATCGTGAAACCATCCGGAAGAGTGATCTGAATGTTAACAAGTGTCACGGGCACTTCTGCCGGAACGTCGAATCCGTCATAAGACTTCTTTTCGAGTTCTTTGGCTGGGACGAAATTTACGGTCATGCCGTTCTTCGCTTTTGCCTCATGAAATCTGAACTCAGGTGAACCGCACTTCAGATAATCGTCACTTATCGTAAAAGCATGGAAATCGGTCAGCCAGGAAGTAACGTCAATCCAATGAGTTCCGTGCCAGCCGGAATCAAGGCCCTTAACGCCGTCATAGGTGTGAATGGCCGCATCAACATTAACTTCATTCTTGAGAATGGCGTTGCTTACCTTATATGAGAAAGCGCCTGTTCCATACTCTTTATAAGTTACAGATGTTGTCTCTTCCGTCGTCTCAGTCACGGATTCGGAAGTCGTTTCTGCCGTTTGTTCTGTTGAAGTTTCCGTAACGGACTCTGAAGGAGCCGTTGTCTCTTCAGGCTTTTTACTGCAGCCTGTGCTTAAAAGCATCGCAGCAGCCATTAAAGCTGCGGATAATCTGATCTTCAGATCCACGTTCACCAATTCCTCCGGATTTTTCAAATAGAATTATACTTTAAATAATATGTTTTGTTCGGTCTTTTTAAGGCGAAAACGCTTTTTCGATAAATTGCTATAATTAGCTAAAAGAGTTTTTCAGGGGGATCGTCAGTATGGCTAAACGCGTATTTCTCGTAGTTTTGGACAGTTTCGGCATAGGAGGCGCGCCTGACGCCGCAAGATTCGGCGATGAAGGCAGCAACACTCTCGCGGCCGTTCTTTCGTATTCGGACAAGCCTTTCCCGAATCTTGAGAAAATGGGACTTCTCGCGATCGACGGCGAAGAAGATCCGCGCATCCTCGATTATCTATCTAAACAAAAGACGGTTCCTTCACCTGTCGGAGCATATGCCCGCGTCCGCGAGCTTTCCGCAGGCAAGGATTCCACGATAGGGCACTGGGAGATTGCGGGCATCCTTTCCGATAAGCCTCAGCCTACATATCCGGACGGATTCCCGGAAGAAGTATTGGCAGCACTGGAAAAGGCTTCCGGCAGAGGCATTCTCTGCAACAAGCCGTACAGCGGGACCGCGGTCATTGCCGACTACGGCGAAGAGCATATGAAGACCGGCAAACTGATCGTTTATACTTCAGCCGACAGCGTCCTGCAGATAGCGGCACATGAAGATGTCGTTCCCATTGATGAGCTTTATGAGATTTGCAAAAAGGCAAGGACGATAATGACCGGCGAAAACGCGGTTGGACGCGTTATAGCAAGACCGTTCACAGGCACTCCGGGCAACTTTGAGAGGACCCCGAGAAGGCACGACTACTCGCTCGAAGCACCTTCGTCTACGATGCTCGACATACTGAAAGACTCAGGTTTCGACGTCATCTCGGTCGGCAAGATATTCGATCTTTTCGCCGGCAGGGGGATCACGGAATCCAACCCGACTTCGGGCAACACCGAAGGTATCGAAAAACTGATCTCCATGACGGAACGCGATTTCAACGGATTGTGCTTCGTCAACCTTGTCGATTTCGACATGAAATACGGCCACCGCAACGACATAAAAGGCTACTGCGAGGCAATGCACGAATTTGACGATGCTCTGGGAACCGTCATCGGCAACCTGAAAGATGACGACCTGCTCCTGATCACGGCAGATCACGGATGCGATCCGTCTACCGTTTCAACGGACCATTCAAGAGAATGCGTGCCTCTCCTGATCTACGGAGAGGGTTACCTGGTACCCCAAAATCTCGGCGAGATAGAAGGTTTCTTCAATGTCTCCTCGATCGTCCTGAATGCTCTGATGGGCAGAAAGTACGCTAAGCGGTTCGTTCCTGCAGCAGCTTCTTCCGTACAGTCAGAAGACAACATAATGAGCTATGTTGACCTTACAAACCTCAAGACCACCGCGACGGCCGATGACATCAAAGCACTGATCGAAAAGGCGGCCTCCTCAGGATGTGCATCGGTATGCATCCCCCCGTGCTTCGTAAAGGATGCTTATGCGTTCTCTGCAGGCCGCATGGCCGTTTGCACCGTCATCGGTTTCCCCAACGGATATTCCACTACGGGCTCCAAGATCTATGAGGCAAAGGAAGCCTGCGACAACGGCGCTTCCGAGATCGACATGGTCATAAACATCAATTTCGTCAAATCCGGAAGGTTGGACGAAGTTGCTGAAGAGATCCGCCTGATAGCTGACGCCGTTCACGAAAAAGGCGCGATACTTAAGGTGATAATCGAGACATGCTCACTCGAAGAAAACGAGAAGATCTCGCTTTGCCGTATCGTAACGGAAGCAGGCGCTGATTTCATCAAGACTTCCACCGGTTTTGGCAGCGCGGGCGCAACTGTGGAAGACGTTTCGCTCATGAGGTCGAACGTCGGTCCTGAAGTCAGGGTAAAGGCTGCCGGCGGGATCCGTTCCGAAGATGCCGCACGCGAAATGATAAAAGCGGGAGCATCCAGAATAGGAGCATCCCGCTTATAAGGTCTTAAATATTCCGCCGGATCAGAAAGAAACCTGATTCTTGCCTTCGCGCTTCGATTTATTAAGCTTTCTCTCAGCTCTTGAAAGGAAGTCTGAAATGTCAGGGTCAGCCTTGTTGAATGCTGCGACACCTGCTGAAGCGGAAATGCTTACCCTCTTATTGTCGGTAACGTACGGATTTCCCGAGATCTGCTGGACGATCTTTTTTGCAACTCCCACGGCAGCGAGTTTGTCGGTATCGGGGAGTACGACTGCGAACTCGTCTCCGCCCGTCCTGAAACATGTATCGGCCTTCCTTGTATTGGTCAAAAGGATGTCGGCAATGTATCTGAGAAGAAGGTCGCCGTTCTGCTGACCGTACTGGTCATTGAAGTTCTGCATATCGTCAAGATCGAGAACGATGATCGAGAACGTCGTATTGTCCTGACGCTCATCATACAAGCCGGCGTACTTATCAAGTTCCTCGTAGAAGTATCTGCGGTTGTAGAGTCCGCTCAGGTCATCAACTCTGGAGAGCATCTCCATCTTGCTGTAAGAACGCTGGAGTTCTTTCTCGAGCATCTTCTGTTCGGTGACGTCCTTGCTCGATCCCCATGTGCCGATGATCTTTCCGTCGTCATCATAAAGGGGATACTTTGAGCACAGATAGTACCTGACATTATCATCATCAAGGATAAGTTCCTCGACCATGTTTATGAGCGGATAGCCGGTCTGCATTATCGTGATTTCCGTCTCTCTGGCAGACTGTGCGAAGTCCTTGGGGAAGAAATCAAAATCGGTCTTTCCGAGCGCCTCTTCCTGGCTCTTTACGCCAAGCTGCTGGATGTGACCTAAGCTGTTCCATATGAACTTGGAATCCTTGTCCTTGAAGTAGACCGTATCCGTGGAATATTTCCGGATCGTATCCACGACGATCTTGTCGATCTTGGCTCTATTGGCGGCGTCGCTGAAGTCTATCATAGGGGTTCCTCCGTTTAGAGCGGCTTGCTCTCGCTTTCTTCGACGATGACTCCTTCTATTCTCAATGCGTCATAATACAGATTCGCAGGGAAAGCCGCAGGTGTGAACACGCCCGGCTTTGACCACTTGTCAAGGCACATGAGCCTGACCCCTGCAACCATGGCAGAACCGTCAAGATACTCGAGCGCGGAAACACCGTACTTGTCTCTTATCTGGTCGTTATCCGCAGTTATCTTATAAAGCTTTGTCAGGACCTTGCCGTTCTTCTGGCCGGTGACATAGATCTCATAGCTTGCTTCGCCGGTATATACCACATCTTTTGTCTCTTCTGGCGTAGCAGTCTCCGCGATCCTCTTCGGCAGGATCTCGGCAACGAGATCGATCGGCTTAACGTTTACGTTTCCTACCCTGACAGGCTTGTCGGAAAGAAGGCCGAGAGACCTTAACAGCTCGATCTTTTCAGTAGGAACCTTTCTTCCTTCCCTTCTCTCGACCGGCTCAAAATATGAAGCCTCGCGGATCTCGGGAATCTCCTTGAGGAAATCCGTGATAACAGGATTGGACGTCATGAAGACCTGCCTGCCGCCGGAGGACTTGCCCTCTCTCGAAAACTCCTCCGTCTGGGTAGCCTTGCCGTCTTTGATGTAGATGACGGGCTGGGCCGCGCTGACTCCCTTGCCGGCGTTCGGATTCTTTATGTCTTCGGAATAGAGAACATCGACATGTTCGTTCTGGCTTTCAGATTCATTCTTTGAAGTCTTGCTTTGCGAATCACCGGGAATGACGCAGAAACTTACGGAACTGACCTCGAAGAAATCATTTGCCACCGCGTTTCTGACTATCGTAGTGATAACGCCGGGATTGAAGCCTACGCCGCAAACGGCGGTCTTCTTCTCATGCTGGAAAGCTCCGAATTTTCTGAACTGTTCTGAAAGAAGAGCATTCGGCGAAGGCATGAGCGGAATTCCGCAAAGTCGGCCGTCAATATAGTCTGATCCGACCTGGGCCGCAAGATCCATTACCGCCTGGGTGTACTCGGCGGGCATGAGGTTGACGATGAGCTCCGGCGCGATGATCTTTACCATCATCTTCGCGCCTTCGGGATTATTAAGATTTATAGCTGATGTAGTAACTCTGAAACCGCGCCTCATGGCGAGATTCTTAAGGTCATCACAGTCTTCTCTGTTCTCGGAGGCTAATGCGATCCCCGACGCGAGCGAACGGTCGGCGCAAAGGGCCAGAACGAGGCGTTTTGTAATCTCGTTACAACCAAGTATCAATATGCGTTTCATCTAAAGTGCCGCCTTTATAAGATCATCTTCAAATATTCTACTTAAAACAATGGCAAACGGCAACTTAAAATAGGCCCAAAATCACCTTTTTTTCCATATAAAACTGCATAACGCCAACGGCCTTTTAAAGTCGGTTTTTGAGGGAATTGCGAATTTACCGGCGGCAAATATCAAGGGTAATATACTCTTGTTTAATCGTTTAAACAAAGGAGATGTTGTTATGAAAACAATTGCACGCAAAATCATGGCCATGGTCATCGCAGCTTCATTCTGCTTCGGTCTGGCTTCTTGCTCAAAGGCTTCAAAGGGTTCCAAGTTGAACACTGTTGCAGCCGGCAAGCTCACAATGGCTACTAACGCACAGTTCAAGCCTTACGAGTATCACGAAGGCGACAAGATCATCGGCATCGACGCTGAGATCGCTAAGGCAATCGCTGACAAGCTCGGACTTGAGCTCGTTATCGAGGACGTTCCTTTCGATTCCATCATCGCAGGCGTTCAGGCAGGCAAGTATGACATCGGCTGCGCAGGCATGACTGTTACAGAAGACAGGCTTAAGTCCGTTAACTTCTCAACTTCTTATGCTACAGGTATCCAGTCCATCATCGTAAAGGAAGATTCTCCCATCAAGTCTATTGACGATCTTCTTAAAGGTGATTACAAGGTCGGCGTTCAGTCCGGTACTACAGGCGACATTTACATGTCTGAGGAAGACGGCGGCGTAGGCGAAGGCAGGATCGACCGTTACAACAGCGGCAACGATGCAGTCATCGCTCTCACATCTGGCAAGATCGGTGCAGTATGCATCGACAATGAACCTGCAAAGTCACTTGTTGCTGCAAATCCCGGTCTTAAGATCCTTGAGACTCCTTACACCGAAGAGAAATATGCTATCGCTGTCAACAAGTCTAACGAGGCTCTTCTCGCAGAGATCAACAAGGCTCTTGAAGAACTCACAAAGGACGGCACGATCGGCAAGATCATCGAGAAGTACATTCCTTCAAAATAAAAGCCAGAACTGCTCCGGGCAGTAACCCGGGATAACAGTAAAGAAAAAGAGCGGAATAAGTCTTTATTTCCGCTCTTTTCTTATTTACAATAGAAGAACTTGTTTTCGGGGGGGGATATTTGATCTGATGACGTCCATATTATCAAGTGCTTTTGCAGGTGTCGTCACACTCGCGGGCGAAGCGGCGGAACAGGCTTCATCCGGATGGTTCGGTGATCTGTGGAAAGGGCTTAAAGACGATTTCATAAACAACTTCGTTACCCAAAAGAGATACATGTATCTCCTTAAGGGTTTGGGCATTACCTTTGAAGTAACCTTTTTTGCGGCTCTGCTCGGTATCCTTCTGGGCATAATCGTTGCACTCGTCAGGTCCTCACATGACAAGCTCGCGGAAGAAATGCGTCCGGGGTTCCTCAAAGGCCTGCTCGGTTTCTTCAATTTCTTTGCAAACATCTATCTCACGGTCATCCGCGGAACCCCTATGGTAGTCCAGCTCATGATCGCTTACTTCGTCATCTTCGCAACGTCCAACAACAAGGTCCTTGTCGCGATCCTCGCGTTCGGCATCAACTCCGGCGCATACGTGGCTGAGATCATACGAAGCGGTATCATGAGCATCGACGTCGGCCAGTTCGAAGCGGGAAGATCCCTGGGTTTCGGTTATATCGCGACAATGATCCACATCATCATCCCCCAGGCGATCAAGAATGTCCTCCCCGCCCTTGCCAACGAATTCATCGTTCTCATCAAGGAGACCTCCGTATCCGGTTACGTCGGACTGCAGGACCTTACCAAAGGCGGAGACATCATAAGGTCAAGGACTTATTCCGCATTCATGCCGCTCATTGCGGTCGCTCTCATATATCTTGTCATCGTCATCTTCTTCTCAAAGCTGGTGACCTTGCTTGAAAGGAGGCTGAGAAACAGTGAGCGCTGAAAAAGGAGATGTGATCATCTCTGTAAATGATCTCAAGAAACACTACGGAGGCGGAGACATCAAGGCTCTTGACGGCATCACGACCGACATCCACAAGGGCGAGGTCGTCGTGGTCATCGGACCTTCAGGATCCGGCAAATCGACGTTCCTGCGTTCCCTCAACCTGCTCGAGCGCCCCACTTCCGGAACCATCACTTTCCATGGCACCGACATTACTTCAAAGGCCACGGACATAAACAAGCTCAGGCAGAAGATGGGAATGGTCTTCCAGCACTTCAACCTATTCCCTCACCTGACGATCATGAAGAACATGACATTGGGACCTGTAAAGCTCCTCGGCCTGTCAAAGGCTGAAGCCGAGAAAAAGGCGCAGGCACTGCTCGACAGAGTCGGACTGGGTGACCGTGCAAACTCTTATCCGTCACAGCTTTCCGGCGGACAGAAGCAGAGGATCGCCATTGTAAGGGCTCTCGCCATGGATCCTGAAGTCATGCTTTTCGACGAGCCTACGAGCGCACTCGACCCTGAAATGGTAGGCGAAGTCCTGGAAGTTATGAAGCAGCTTGCTAAAGCCGGAATGACCATGGTCTGTGTCACACACGAAATGGGATTCGCAAGAGAAGTCGGAACCCGTGTTATTTTCATGGATTGTGGTAGAATAATCGAGGAAAACACACCTGAACAGATATTTACCAATCCTCAAAACGAGCGTTTGGTATCTTTCCTGCAAAAGGTGTTGTAATAAAGGAATTTGAGGAGGAATCATCATGTTTTGTGAAAATTGCGGATCACAGATAGCTGACGGAAGCGCTCTCTGCCCTAATTGCGGAGCAGCAGTAAGAGTTTCACCCACTACAGGTGAGGCAGTTCCCGTACAGCCTATCGAGGCAGTACCCGTTCAGCCCGTACAGCCTGTATACCAGCAGCCTGTACAGCCCGTTTATCAGCAGCCTGCTTATCAGTCAACACCCATCTATCAGCAGCAGCCCGCGGCAGGCGGAAGCAAGGCTCTCGCCATCGTTGCTCTCGTTCTCGGAATCTGCGCTCTCGTATTCTGCTGGGTTCCCGTCTTCGGCATGCTTATCGCGGTTGCAGGCCTTATCTGCGGAATCCTCTCGCTCAAGAACCCCAACGGCAAGGGCATGGGTCTTACAGGAATGATCCTTTCCATCGTCGGATGCGTCATCGGTTCAATGATGATCTTCTCCATTATTGCGGGAACAGGTTCTTACACCACAAAGGCAAGCTCATTAAGCCGTTCGCTCAGCCGCAGCCGCAGCCGTGCTTCCAGCCTTTCCAGAAGCATCAGCCTTTCCAAAAAGAGAAAGAATCAGGACTATATCATTGCGCCTGACAAGGAACTCTCGATCGGCGGCTACAGGATTACTTTCTGAGATCTGAAAAGCAAATCACTTATCAGCAAAAAGGCGTTTCCTTCATGGAAGCGCCTTTTATTTTTTCAACGTCTCATCGTATGAGTAATTCTTCTCGAGGAAGTTGTCCCCTTTGATCGTCTCGGTGCGCGAAAGTCCCGGGTAATCGAGCTGCCTCATGACTTCATAGATCGCCACCGCGCAGGCGTTTGAAAGATTTAAGCACCTGCATTCGTCAGCCATCGGTATCCTGAAGCACCTGTCCATGTTTGCGCGGAGTATTTCTCCCGGAATGCCTGTGCTTTCCTTGCCGAAAACAAGAAAGATCTTTCCGGACTTTGAGGCTGCCTTGAAATCTATGTCAGAAGGCGGGACCTTTCCGTACCTTGTCATGAAAAAGTATTCGCCGTCATTGGCAGAAGCAAAGCTCTTCCAGTCATCATAGAGCTTATATTCCGCCCAGGTTATGTGGTTGGTTGTGGCGCGCCTGAACTTCGGGTCCTCTATGTCAAAACCGAGCGGCTTTATTATGTGAAGGCCGCACCCTGCGGCAACACATGTCCTCATTATATTTCCCGTATTCTGTGGGATCTCGGGTTCAAAAAGGACTATATTTACCTTTTCGGAAACGGCCTGAGCCATATCAGGATTTCCTTCACTCATCGTCGTCATCGTCATCATCGGCAGGAGCCGCTTTGAGTACGGGCTTTTCCTCTGCCGGAACCTCGAATTCCGAAACGCCGAATGAAACTATACCGGTCTCTGCCGCGGCTTCCGCTATGTTGAGCATGTGGTCTCCCAAACGCTCAAAGTCAGTAAGCATTTCCGAGTAGATGACGCAAGCGTCGCCGGAGCATATGCCGGACTTGAGCCTTTCAAGCTGGTGCTCACGGTAAATATCGGTAAGGTCGTCGATCTTCTGCTCGATCTGGGCCATCTTTATGTGTACGGAAGAAGTCTTGGTCTTTGCTAGAGCATTGCAGGCTTCTGTGATCGTCTTCTCCATCTGCGCCACTTCGTTTTGGGCTTTTTCGGAAAGGCTGAGCCTCTTGTCCTCGAGCATGCTCGCGTATCCTGCGATGTTAACGGCGTGATCTCCCATTCGCTCGATGTTTCCGGCTATCTTGAATAACGCGCTCATGGTGACCGCATCTTTCTCGGACATGTCGAACAGCATTATGTGAGAGATGTAATATGAGATCTCCTTGTTGAGGTAATCGATGTATTCCTCACGGTTGTTGATCTCCTCCTGGAGCTTGTCATCATTGGAGAGCACCGCCTGGAAGCTCTTTCTGCAGTTCTCGCCCGCAAACATGAACATACGCCCTATCTCGTTCGCGATGGCGCTTGTCAGTACATGAAGACCGAGCTGGCTGGCTGACGTGAGCATCTGGGGGTTGAGATACTTGAGGTACTGTACTCCCTCTTCATCATCGCCTTTGTCAGGAACGAGCTTTTCGACAAGCTTAACGAAAAGGCCGCCGATCGGGAGCATTATGATCGTGGTAACGAGGTTGAATGCAAGGTGCATGTTGGCGAACTGTCTTGCCACGTCGTTCGGACTTATGGCTCTGATCCAGTCAGCGACCGGGAAAACGAACGAGATCGCCGTAAAGATAGTGGTTCCGAAAACGTTGAAGAGCAAATGCATGAGACCGGCACGTCTTGCGTTCTTGGATCCGCTCATTGAAGCGAGCAGCGCCGTAAGGCAGGTTCCGACGTTAAGGCCAAAGATTATGAACATCGCCTGTTCTAGCGTGATAAGCTGTCCGGCTGAAGCAACCGCCATAGCCTGAAGGATACCGACACCGGCTGCAGAGCTCTGGATGATGATAACGAAGATGATGCCTACGACAATGCCGACAAAAGGATTGTTGATGCCCGCGAATATCTCTTTTACGATATCGAGTTTTGAGATCGGAGCCATCGAGCTGGTCATGAGGCTCATGCTGAAGAAGATGAAGCCTAAGCCCGCAATGGCTTCGCCTACGCTCTTGAGCTTCTTGTCCTTAACGAAGATGCATACGAACGTACCGACGAGCGCTACGACAGGAGCGAATACTCCGATGTCGAATGCGATGAGCTGTGACGTGATATTGGTACCGATGTTGGCGCCCATTATGATCCAGAGCGCCGAATAAAGGTTCATGAGGCCTGCGTTGACAAAGCCTATTACCATGACCGTTGTGGCCGTGGAAGACTGTACAAGTGCGGTAACGCCCGCGCCGACCGTGACTCCCAGGATCCTGTTGCCGGTCAGTTTGGCCAGGATCATCTTCATCCTGTTTCCGGCGATAACCTCCAGGCTTCCGCTGGTCATCTTTATACTGTAAAGGAACAAGGCCATTCCGGCACACAGGCCGAGAAGCGACGTCCAAATGCTGTCCATAGTTTCCCCTCTTCTTTCAGGCGCCCGACACGACGCCAATATCAAACCTATTTACTCATATAGAATTTTATAGAAGCGGGGGTCAAAAATATACAGACATTTCAGACAATAAATGCCTCTAAACAGCGTTCCCAATAGGCATGTTACCTTACGGGATCAATCCTCCTGCTTGGACCTGAAACGTCCGCCCTTCTTTTCACGCGGCTTGATGAAGATCGAGAAAACAACCACTTCCGCAAGGCCGATCAGAGACATTACGATGCCCTGAGCAAGGTAAGGATAATGCATTTTTATCTCAGTCTTACCCTGGTTTACAAATACGAGGCGGTTGCGCTCCGTGAAATTGCCTTTGAAGATGTCATGGACAGCAAGTGAAGTGTTGACGTTGTCTTCAGGTGAATCAACGGTAATGCGGTCTTTGGCGTAATTAATCTCCAAAGGAACGATCTTTCTGTCAGGGAGTTCTGTTGTAGAGGTATCGACGATACCTGCGAGCAGTGCTCCGATGTTGTTGTCCTTTGTAATTGCGAAATAGTATGTGAGGTTATATCCGACGAATATAAGGTTCTCATTTTCGCCCTTACCATAGAACGGCAGTGTTTCGCCAAGGACTTCAGACCATCCTTCAATTTCCGTCAGGCCGTTCATGTAAACAGTCTTCCACTGTCTGTATTCATCCGGGAAGAGAGGCGCTTCATATGTGCCAATCTTTTTGGTGTAGAGAGTCGGGTAACCGTTATCGAATTCGATTGAAAGCGCTTCAACGCCGAGGAATCTGTTAGTATGGCTCTTGGAGTTGACAGGGATTCCGTCTGCGAGGATATAGACTTTGGTGCCCTTCTGTGAGACCTGTCTGATTATGTCCTCCGCCTTTTCGACGTTATGGTATTTGAAACCGTCAAGATAAATGATCGGGTAAGAAGAAAGCTCTTCTACTGTGTATTCATCTATATAAACGTCCGGAGCCTCCTCGATAGCGGGGAACATCATGGTGATGTAATATGCACCGTTACCGATCGCGAGGCCCTTATATTTGCTTACCGTTCCGTATTCACCGGTTACGCCTTTAAGCTCAAAGACAGCGAAAACGCCTTCATCGTAGGTCTTCTCATAGCCTGCGGCAATCGCTGCCTTATCGGCTTCACCCTCGTTATAAGGATAGATCTGCGGAGCGTCTTTCTTGATGAGGACCGTGTCACAGCCCATCTCAACTAGACGGTCAAAAAGGAAATAGTAATTGCCGTAATCGAAAGCTTCATTGAGGCTGGATACCTGCTTTGATGTTGAAGCAGCTTCCCAGCCTGCGCCGAATATCTGTCTTACACCGCCGTTAAAGTCCGTCAGATAGAACACTCCGTTGTTGATGATTCTGCCGCTGTCCATAACGGCAATGCGGCTATTGGTCGCCTTTTTAGCCTCGTCGATAGGAGTCGTCTCCTCGAGCATGAGGTAGTAGTCCTCAGCTCTGTTAATGCCTTCAGTCTTGGCATACATCGGTATGACAGGCAGGCAGTCAGCAATAAGAAGAATCGTTGCAATAACAAGGATTGGCTTTTTGAGACTGTCCCATTCGAACATTGAGAAAAGGATCATGGCAGTAGCGATCTGAAGGAATCTCAGCATCCACATGAACTGTCCGCCCGGGAGTGATCTGATGATTGGAGATGCCGTGTTTGATGTCAGAAGCACGATTATCAGAGCTGTTATGAAGCCAGGTCTTGCCCTTCTCTTTGCACCGATAAGACCGAAAATGGCGATCAGGAAAGATGCGATGCCAAAGTAACAATACTTATATCCGTTCTGTACCTTATCGGCAGGATTGAGCGTAATGAATAAGCTCTGGAAGAATTTCTGAGCGGTCTGGTCAGTATTTCCTGAATTGGATACAAGACCGCCGTTCAATGCAGGATACAGGAAAATGCCGCTCATAAGGAATCCGCCGAGGATAGCTGCAATGAGGTCTATGTCCTTGTGGCGTGCCTTTTCAAGTCTGGAAGAACCCGAGAAGCAGCAGAGCCTGTAAGCGATCAGATAGATCAGACATGCTATGGCAACCATTCCGGTATAACCGACGTGGCAGCAGGACATGAAGAAAAAGAGAATGGCAGTGCCGATGAAATCCTTCTTCTGACCTTTCTTCAGATATTCATTGACGAAAAGAAATGCCAGAGGGAAGACAGCCATTATAAGAGTTCTCGGAAGGTTGCCCTCTCTGATGAGAACGTCGATGCAGGTGGGCATAAAGAACCAGATAACGCCTGCGATCGCGCCGAACAAAGGCCTTTTCTTACGGAAACCTACGATGTTCCAGGACAAAGCTCCGATCAGGTAGATAAATCCGCAGTAGATCAGATATCCACCGAAAACATTGTTTGTATCGGCAAACTGGGGAATAAGAGATGCAAGCCACTGGCATAAAGCCATAAAATACGCTGCCACCGGCGGCCAGTAACGCAAAAGCTCAACGCCGTTGTACCAAAGCTGGTTGAAAAGCGGCCATGTGTTACCGGAGCTGACCTCACTTAAGATCCAGCTTCCTCTATATACGTGATACATAGAGTCAGAACCGTTTATCAGAAGAACGTTCTGCTTTATGAACCAGACGACGGCAACAGCGATCGCCAGGTTGATCAGTATATCGGCGCAGATGAACAGAGCGCGCTTTGTTCTGTCAGCCCTTGTATCCACTGCCCTCCTCCAGGCGCGCGATAGCGGCCTCTACACTGTCAGCATCTTCATCCTCGGAACCGTCGCCGACCTCAGGGAACCTGACGCCGTATGTTCTTACCGGAGTTTCGCTTCCCTCGAATCTTCTGAGATGGAAGTCAAAAGGTTTGACAGCTTCAGAAATATTGGTCGCGAAATACTCAGTGATGTTCTCCAATGACGGAATGATAGCCGAGAACGGATCGATCTCATTTAATACTCGGTCCTGATACGGCTCGAAAACGCTCATTATAGCCTTCTCGGTATCAGTAAACTTAACGATGCTGTCATTCTTTGTATAGACGGTGGCAACGAACTCCCAGGTGTGCGGGTGAGTCTTGCCCTTTTTGCCGTCAAAAACGACGAAGTGATTTGCATTGAGATATGCTTTGATCCTATAGTATCTGAGCATCTTTTAGTCCTCCTTATTCCTCATCCTTGGAGCTGCCGCCTGTCACGAGCATCCTGTAGACCGTGAGCACGCCTGTCGAAGCGCCTGCTTCCAAAGCCTTGACTTCGATGCCGGAATCTCCGAGTCCGCGCTTCCACTCCGTAACGGTGGCATCAAAGAAATTGAGCGCTTCATCCTTCTTAAGTTTTCCAAATACCAGAATGTAATTGTCCCTGCTGTATCTGATCCATACAACGCCTTTTTTGAACTTGTCCTTGTAGGTCTCATAGAAAGGGATCATCTTGTCGGTTTCAAGTTTCACGTCGACAAACGTGCACGGATAGATCTTTCTTTCTTCCATCCTGTGAATAAGATGCATTATCTTGCCTTCGCCCGTGATGATGGCCGTTGAGTTCCTTCCCATTACGGCATTGTCGAGGAAATCGATATATCTGTTGAGCTGGGTGTTGACTTCTTTGGTGTCATTGACCTTCTTTCTCTCTTCAGAGATACGGATCGCAAAGAAGATGCATACGATGACCACGATGGCGATCATGATGATGAGATCAATGAGTAGGTAAAGCTTGCTGCTCAGATAAGCGTTGTTCGTCAGCATGACGTCGTAATCCGTAAGCAGGCAGAGACGGTATTCCGTTCCCGCATACTCGAAGATGATTCCGGAAGCAACGTACTTATATCCGTCCAGTCTGATTATCGAATGGGTAACGGATCCCTTTTTGAGTATCTTAAGGAAGCTCTGCGCACTCTGGGTGTTATAGAACGTGTCTGTGGAAAAGGTCTTATAGATATCGGTGTCGTTGATGCTCTTTACGAAAAGGAAGTACTGTGAGTTATCGAGCGTCCAGTATCTCTGCGACGTCGAGTCGAGCATCTCGATCGTGTCTTCAACGAACTTGTCACCCGCGACGTCACCGTAGCGCTCGATCTGTCTGGCGACTATCTCGACGTAACCGTCCTGCTCCTGGGCGTAAAGCTCTGCGACGCCCTGTTCGTAGTTAAAGATCTCCCACCATGCGAAACCCGCAAGAATCACTGCGACGAACAACGTGCATATGGTGACCGCCGTTATGTATTTCGCTCTTGAATTACTCATTGTATAGATCCTCGTAATTTATCTTGTTTCTGAATTTCTTTATTCCGTGCGAAAATTTACTGAACACCGCTCTTGTCGTTGACAGGAATTTGTCCCATTCCCTGGTAAGAGTTTCGGTCTTCCAGGAACTCTTGGTGTTCATGCTGTTTATAATGCCCGCAAGCCTTATGAAGAATACCGCAAAGTTATACATGGGCAGCAGCGCAACTGACATCCTCTGTTTTCGGTAATACTTCTGGATCTCGGGGAAAGGCTTTAACAGATAGATCGCTATATGGAAATAGAGATAGCCGCAAAGGATGTAGAAAAGGAATATCGCGGCGATCGATGAAAGGACGACCACGCTCGAATATCCGTTCGTCATCAGATAGATCAGGGCCAGATACCAGATCATTCTGGGGAACGCAAAGGTGTGGTCAAAAAGCAGCGTTCTGACGTTTACGTCCTTTACAAATCTCCAGGGCTTGAGCTTGCTCTGCGGATAAAGACGGGCAACCTCGAGCGAGCCTCTCTGCCATCTCTGGCGCTGTGTATAGAGTTTGTTCACGTCTTCGATCGGATCAGTAAAATACAGTGCATCCACACAGATGCCGACCTTCTGTTTCTGAAGATAACGCATCTGGAAAGTGATCTCGGTATCTTCGGAAATGGTCTCCGTATTATACATATGGGATTTTCTGATCGTATCAAGTCTGAATGCGGAGAAGGCTCCGGACAGTGTATACATCCTGCCCTTTTCTGAAGCGTAGTTCCTGCCTGCAAGGAAAGCCTGTGCATATTCGCAGAACTCAAGCCGTCTTAAGAGCCTTCCCTTGAAAGTCTTTACCTTCTCGATCTCATCGGGTCTCGTAAGGATCGAACCCGTAAGGCATGAGACCTCGGGCTCATTCTCCATGTGCCTTATCATCCTGGTAAGGGCGGTCTTTTCAAGCGTTCCGTCAGAGTCGATGTTGATCATGTACTTGCCATTGCTGTTGGATATGGCAAGATTGAGCGCACGGGATTTTCCCTGC
>JAEEGJ010002889.1_pt1 | contig 74563 bp, 61 predicted proteins | sample 8958761 | NCBI WGS metagenome assembly JAEEGJ01 (sample SAMN16246546, study PRJNA631951) | gut metagenome | biome: gut microbiome; feature: rumen; material: RS-attached | host: Bos | place: Iran: Karaj | collected 2018-10 | reverse complement strand
CTTTAGGTTGAATTTAAAAAAAGCAAAAGAAAAAGCAAACTTAATGTTTGCTTAATTTCTAAATGGCGCCTGATGTAGGACTCGAACCTACGACCTAACGGTTAACAGCCGTGCGCTCTACCGACTGAGCTAATCAGGCATTTTCCTCAACTGCTCTTTAATTATATCATTTTGAGGATTTATGTCAATAAATTTTGTTAAAAAAATGTAAAAATCTCTTGTTTTTAGGTGTTTTGTCTATTAGGAATTTCTATTGCCTTTACAGTATAGTTATCATTATTTGGATTATATGCAATATTAAAATACAATGTTAAAACTTTATAATCATCTGTTGATAATTCTTCATTGGGTTCAGTTGGTAATTTAGCATCTAAGTTATAAATATAGATATCTACAAGATAACAATAATAATCTTCAGTTATTTCTCTTTTGAATACAACGTTATTTATTTCGTAATTACCCCATGCTAAAACCATTTCTTTAGTAATTAGATTATTATGAGATTTTCTTTCAACAATATTTTCTAATTCACTGTTGATAATGTTTATTTTATTAACATCTTTCATTTTTTCTGGTTCTTCGATAATAATTGGAAGTTCCTCTTCAGGTTCTTCTTCTTTTATTTCTTTAATGGCTTCTTTGAAGTCATTAGATAATGTTTTAGCTTCTAACTTGTTATAGTATTCTTTTATAGCTATAAACATACTTATTATAGCGAAGATTAAAGATGAATAAATAATTAGATTGTATTTTTTATTTGGATCTTTCTTCATTGTATTCACCTCTATTTATTATACTATAAAAAGGACTAGATATGTTAATCTAGTCTTTTTTTTCTTCGTCTTCTTTTATTTCAGTTGAAGGTTTTAATACAACATCACTATGTTCTATTACAACTTCTTCATTTTCTTTTTCTTTAGCTTCAGCTTGTTCAGCTTCTTCTCTTTCAATTTCTTCTCTTGTTAGATTTAAACTAGCTAGGGAATTAATTTCTGGTTCTACTTCTTCGAATACTTCGAAGTTCTCTTCATAATTACTTGTCTTTGGAGCATCAAAGACAGTGTATGTAGGAACTAATCTTAATAATCTAATAAAGTATTGAATAGGAAATGATGTTGCTCTTTCGTTATATCTAAATGCCCAAGCATTATATTCACGTCTAGCAATAGCAATACCATTATCTTGAGAATTCATTATTTCTTCAGTAAAGATTTCAACGTTTTCTAAGACTTTCATATCTGGATATTCTTCAAAATCTATTGAACCACTTATACTATATTTATTTATAGCATTACTTGCTTCTACTTTTTGATTTATAGTATCAGTTTTTTCTAGAATCATTAATAATCTATTTAAATCATTTATGACAATATCAGTTTTATGCTCTACTTTTTTAGTTAATACGCTTTCCTCTTCTTCATTAGCATGTTCTGCTTCTAATTGAGCTGTATATTTTTCTTTTAATGGTATAACTTTGTTTTTTAAATCTTCTACTACACCATCGATATATTTAGCTAGTGTTTTAGAGAATAATTCTTTAACATGAGCATCTTTTTCTTTTAAGTCTTTATATTGAGTATATATGTAATAACCAATAGCTACGATAAGAATTAAATAAAAATTTGAAAAGAAAAAATTCATTACTTCTCTCATATACTTCACCTACTATAAAATTATATCATAATTCTTTAAATATTTTATTAAATTCTTGGGGATACTTCGTAGTAAATCGATAATCTTTATTATTAAGTTTAAATTCTAAGATATTAGCATGTAATGCTAATCTTTTTAAGTTATTAGTTTTACTGTGATATTTTTTATCACCTACAATAGGATTTCCTATATCACTTAGTTGAACTCTTATTTGATTCTTTTTACCAGTTTTAATATTTATTTTTAATAATGAATAGTCTTTATTTTCTTTTAATACTTCATATTCTGTTATAGCTAGTTCTCCTCTATTTTTATCTTTAGTGGAATGAACAGTATATGTTTTATCTTCGAATAAATATGATTTTAAAGTATCTTTCTTTTTAGGTAGATGTCCTTCAACAATAGCAAGATATTCTCTTTTAGTATTGTTCCAATTATTTTGTAATTTGTTTTTGATATCTTGATTCTTAGCAAAGACAATAAGACCAGATGTATCTTTATCTAGTCTATGTACTATAAATATTTTATTTTTTGGATATTGTTTTTTTACGTAAGTACTAGCTTGTTCATAAAGAGTATTATGCTCTCTTTTTTCTGTTGCTATTGTTAGTTCGTGGGCTTCTTTTTCGACTACTAGTATCTCTTTGTTCTCGAAGATTATATTCATCTTTTTCATTATAATCGTCCCCTTTTTCACATTTTATAGCTGTTATAATAGCTGTTATTGGTATGATTAAGAATGCTGCTGTTCCACTAAGAATTATTCGAGAGAATTCTTGAGCAAATACTTTAGCATTTAAGATGGCTGAAGCAGTATATCCGTGATCTTGGAAGAAAATAAGTAATGTCATATAACTTCCTAGATAAGCAAAGAATAAGGTATTAGTTGTTGTACCTAAGATATCTTTACCAATGTTCATACCAGATTTAAATAATTCTATTTTATTTAGTTTAGGATTATTAACATGTACTTCATATAATGCTGATGAGATAGCAATTGACGTATCAATGATATTTCCTATTAAACCAATTATAATCATGCAGTTAGCAAGTTGTAACATGTTAATACCAGTATTGTATTCTACATAACCTATTGCTTCGATTGTTTCTTCAGTATATCCTTGAATATAGATTCTACTTCCTAACATAAATGTTATAGCCATAAATATTAGAAGAACAATTATTACTGATATAAATGAAGATTTGGTTTTTATATTATATCCATTTAAGACAAATAGGATTATTAAGGATATGAGTATACATATAACAAATGTTGGTATGGTAGGATTAAATCCCCAACCAATAATTATTATTAATAGCAATATTAATGCTAAATTAAGATATATTGTTATAAACGTTTTTAAGCCTCGTTTACCACCAATTAGTAGTAAAAGGATAAATAATATTATAGATAATACTTTAATCATTATTTAAGCCTCCTTTTATATAAAAGTAAGCTTATAGCTATAGCTATTGGTATAGTTATTACAATACCTATAGCACCTGTTAAAGCTCTAGTCATTTCTAGACTTATATAATCACTTAATAGTAGATTTAATTTAATACCATTTCTAAAATAAATAGATAGATTAGCTAAGGAACTACAAATATAGGTAAAGAATAAAACATTGATCATTGTACTCATTACATCTTTACCTATTTCTATACCTGATTTAGTTAAAGCTTTAATAGTTATTTTATTATCTTTTTCAATTAATTCATTTAGGGATGAAGCCATGGTAATAGAGATATCCATAATAGCTCCTAAACCACCTAGTATTAATTCTGAAATAAAGATTCCTTCATAAGGTCTTGTTAATAATTCTAGTTGTTCAAATCTAACATTTTGATATTTAGTAAAATGAATAACAATAAAACATATTAACATGGTTATGGTAACACCAGTAATACTACTTATAATAGCTGCTAGTGTTTTTTTATTTATTCCAGATACTAGTAATAAACAAAGAATACTAAAGATTATTGCACCAATATATGATAGTAATACTAAGGAAATACCTTTAGTATTCATTTTTACTAATATAATAAAAATAGTTATATTTAGAATAACACTGATAATAGACATTAATCCTTTTATACGACCTACTAAGTAAATTGTAATAGTTATCATTACTAGTAATATAACAATGTATTTATCTCTTTTATAATTCTCAATATGAACGTTTACTACATTGCCTTCTCTTTCGTTTAGAGATACAAATAATTCATCACCTTTATGATATCTTTGATCATAAGCTTCGCCTTCATGGTATTCATTGTTGATAGTTATTATTTCGCCTTTTCTTTCACCATTTAATATTTTAGCTTTTATTGTTTGTTTATAAACATCATCATGGTAACCATAACTAATTGTTTCAGTTTCAACAAATTCTTCTTTGGTTTCAATTGTTTTAACTATTGTTTTTTCATACAAAAAGTAATCATTATATGTGAATATTATAGAAGCTATTCCTATAATTAATATAACGAAGAATGTTATTACATATGTTTTGTTATTTTTTAAGTAATCTACTAATGTTGCCATGTAATCACTTCCAAAGTTGATTATAACATAAAAAGAATATGATTATTCATCATATTCTCTTAATTTTATTATATTTGTTTTGATATAAAGACATAATAATAAGCATTAATAATAGTGTTCCAATAAATACTGTACTTATTATTCCACCAGTTCCTGGATTATCTCCACTTTCAGAACCAGTTGCAGGATCAGAACCCGGATCTTCACCTTCTCCTTCAGTTTGACCATCCGGATCATCTTCGTCTGATTCTGGAATAGGTCCTTCTCCTGGAGGTTTTTCATCTTCTGGAGGATCTGTAGGATCATCTATTTCTACTCCAGGAGGATCTTCCGGTGGAGTTGGAGCAGTCACTTGAACTGATAATACTTCACCAAAGTTATTGCTATCTTGTGATGCGGCTTCTTGAACAGCAGCAATATTAGGTCCTTGTTTAACATAAACTTTAACATCGATTTCATCTCCTGATGTTTTAATAGCATTTTTAACTTCAGCAGGAGTGTCATAGTATAGTGAGTAATATGTTGTTTGATATGGATTAACAATATATGTTTCACCATTTACTACAAATTTGATTTCTTGAATTAAGTAATTTGTTATTATTGTTCCTTTAAGTTCTTTTGTTGATGATAAATTACTTGATGTTGAAGCTCCTACCACTTTAGCTATTGGAACTTCCACTTTAGAAGTAGACATTATATCAGACATTGACTTATAACGGAACGCCATATATCCTGTATCTGTTAAAGCTGTGAATGTGTATTTTTTATTTATTTTGTAATTAACAGTTTGATTTCTAATTTGGTCAATATTTGTTAAGTTAGTATATTTGCTATTAACTGTAAATGACCAACCAGTATTACTTTCGGCAACATAACCAGTTGCTTGATTAGTAGCATTTGCTCCACCTATTTCAGTAGTTATTACATAACTCTTATCTGGATCAATACCACCATAGTTCTTACAATAATTTTTAGAATACTTTTGAGTTTTATGAGTTCCATCTTTACATACAACATAAGGATAGCCAGATTCCATACGAACATGTCCTCTTTTAGCAATAATATCACCAGGAATAGCTAATGCATATGAATCATATATTGCATCCATAGTATTTAATTTCTTAAAATGTTCAAAATAATATGTATTATATGTATCATCGGTTAACTGTTCGCTACTCTTTAATTTGTTATTATCTCTAATATATTTTTCAAATGCTTTATTATCAACTTTAACACTTCCTAATAGTTCAATTTCAGCACTTGTTGAATAACGATTTGATAAAGCCATACTATTTACTGCTGGTACTGCCATACCTTCAGCAAGATATGTAGAAGAACTACAATCTAGACCAAAGAAATAACTTTGATTAGTTATATAATCATAAGTTGCTAATTGAGTTTTTCTTGTTCCTTTTTCATCGTTTTTAGCATGTTTTTCAACAACATATAATTGGTTATTAGGAAAACTATTTCCTTCAGTTATAGTATTTCCTTTAGTTGATGTTGTTGTTTTAGTATATTTAGTTGGTAAATATATTTGGAAAATATCTTTGTTATTTTTATCTTTACCTTTTTTACCATTAGTTGTAAATGATTCAATTGTTGAATTAAATGAATTTACATATGGTATTCCATAATAAATAGTTCTGTTGTTTTTATAAATTATTGGATTACCTGTATTATAGTGATGATAAAAATTTAATGTTGTTTTGGCATTAGGATCAATTTCCCATCTTAATGTAGAAATATCAATCATGTTATTTGTTACATTATGACGTACTACACTCTCAGCATTATTTACGGATACTGTGTTTTTAGATTTAGTATAAGCACTTGAATATCCTTCAACTGATAATTTATAAATATTAAAGTTTCCACCTCTAATGTTATAGAAATCATATGGAACTATTTTAATTGTTTTAACATTAACTCCACTTGGTATTCCCGTAAGAATGTTTTCTGATACTAATTTATATCTTCTTACTTTAGTTTGTGATCCAGATTCAGCAACGTTCATAACTATTTGTTCAAGGCTATAATCATCTATTCTAAAAGGTCCATAAGTTTTATTATCTGAACCTATTACATAGAATCCCATTGAACTTCTAGAAATTATACTCATATCACTTGAAGTTTCACCATATTCAACTACTATTCTAGCATCATTATATTTAGTAGAAGCAAAAGCACTACTTCCTAAATCAGCCGTCATGAATATTTTTTCACCTGGTTTTAATGTATAAAGTCTTTCTAGGTTACCAGTAGTGGAATTATATTTTTGAGCACGGTTAGAAATAACAAAGTATTGATAATCAGCTTTTTTCTTTTCAACATTTTCAATGTAATATTTTGTTGATGAAGATGCTCTACCATGCCATGTCCATGATGGATATGTATCGCCACTTTGTTTATTACTTAGATTGGTATTATAGTAAGCAGTATTACTACATCCACCTGCTACTTTTCCAACTTCTACATTTTTATTTTTATAGAAATCATAAACATATATTTTTACAGTATCATTGGTTACAGCACTACATATACCACTTGGACTGTTTATAGAGAATGCTGTTTCTGCATATATAGTACTTACTGTAAATATTGATATTATTATTAATAATCTAAGAATTTGTTTCATGCTCTCACTACCTTACCTTTTTATTATAGCATATTACAAAAAAAATAGTGATTTCTCACTATTTTTCAAAAGTATGTTTAACTCTATCGTGTTCTTCTGCTTTTTTACCATCGTTGAAACGTTCAACAGTACCTACAAGATAGCCAGTGATTCTTCTAATTCTTTCGAATCCTACTCCTTCACCTACTACTTTTTTGCTTTCAACTTTAGTTTCAGCAGCTTTTTCTACGTTTTCTTTTTTCATAATCTCTACCTCTTTTTCCTTTTCTATTTATTTAATTCTAAATTTTTTAATAATTCTGCTGGGATAGGTTCACCTTCACGACGTCCACATCCTGGACATACATCTCTGATTACGCCAACATATCCACAAACAGGGTCTCTATCTACTGGGTGGTTAATAGCGCCATAACCAATTCCAGCTTCTTTCATCATTCTGACAACAGATTCAAATGCTTCAACATTTTCTGTTGTGTCTCCATCAAGTTCAATATAACTTATGTGACCAGCATTAGTTAATGCATGGTATGGAGCTTCTGTTTTAATCTTATGAGAAATGGTTGTGTTGTAATAAACTGGTACATGGAATGAATTTGTGTAATAAGGTCTGTCTGTTACACCTTTAATCTTTCCATATATAGCTTGATCAATTCTTGTAAATCTACCACTTAATCCTTCAGCAGGAGTAGCTAGTAATGAGAAGTTCAATTTATTTTCTTGAGCAAATTCATCACATTTTTGTCTCATATGTCCAATTATTTCTAATCCTAGCTTTTGTGCTTTAGTAGATTCACCATGGTGTTCTCCAATTAGCGCTACAAGAGTTTCAGCTAAACCTATGAAACCAATTGATAATGTTCCATGTTTTAGAACTTTCTTTAACTTATCGTTTGGTTTAAGTTTTTCTGAATCCATCCAGTTACCTTGACCCATTAAGAATGGGAAGTTGTAAACTCTCTTGTTTCCTTGGATTTCGAATCTTTCTAATAGTTGGTCTCTACATAGTTCTAGTTTTTCATCTAGTTCTTTATAGAATCCCTCCATATCAGCTTTCTTCCTTGTTGTGTTACCAACAATACCATGTTTAATACCTAATCTAACTAAGTTGATTGTTGTAAATGATAAATTACCACGTCCGATAGCAATTTGTCTATCTGGATCAACTACGTTAGCTTGTACTCTTGTACGGCAACCCATTGTTACAACTTCTGTTTCAGGTCTTCCTGGAACATAATATTGTAAGTTAAATGGTGCATCGATAAATTCAAAGTTAGGGAATAAACGTTTTGCAGAAACCTTACATGATAATTTGAATAAATCATAGTTAGGATCTTCTGGGTTGTAGTTAACTCCTTCTTTTACTTTGAATATTGAGATTGGGAAGATAGGTGTTTCACTATGTCCTAATCCAGCATCAACTGATAGTAAGTAATTCTTCATTACCATACGACCTTCTGGAGAAGTATCAGTTCCGAAGTTAATACTTGAGAATGGTACTTGTGCTCCGGCTCTAGAATGCATTGTATTCAAGTTATGAATAAATGCTTCCATAGCTTGGTATGTAATTCTATCAGTTTTCTTTAAGGCTTTATCTAAAGCCATACTGAATAATCTCTTTAATGGTTCATTTTCTTTATAGAACTTTTCAAAATCTTCAACTTTATTATCTATAGTAGTTAATTTTGAAATTGTATCTTCTAAAGTCTTCATTGCTACGAAATCAGTAAATCCTGCGTAGTCAAGAAGATCTGTTAATGTCATCTTTAATTGTTTTTTATAAGTCTTTAGTACACCAGGTGCTAAGTAATAATCAAATAAAGGTATACTTTGGCCACCATGTTGGTCATTTTGATTTGATTGAATTGCTATAGCAGCTAATGCAGCATAACTCATAATATCATTTGGTTCTCTTAAGAAACCATGTCCTGTAGAGAATCCGCCTTTGAATAATTTAGCTAAATCTATTTGAAGACATGTTGTTGTACCCATTGCTTCGAAGTCCATATCATGAATATGAATATCTCCTTCATCATGAGCATCAGCAAATACTTTTTTCATTAAATATGATTTAGCAAATTCTTTAGATACATTAGATCCAAATTGTAACATTGTACCCATTGCTGAGTTTCCATCTATATTACCATTTTCTCTCTTAGCATCATCTTCTGCAGCACTTTTTAGAGCTAGTCCTTCTAATGTTTTTAAGAACTTATGTGCTCTTTTATCTTCTACGAAAGCAGCTCTTGATTGAGCTCTTTTTTCCCTATATTCAGAGAAAGCTTCATATACATCTTCATATTTATTTGCTTTTAAAGAGTTTTCAATTAAATCTTGAATTTCTTCAATTTTTATTTTGTCTTTATCTGCGTATTCTTTTTCGATTCTTTTTAATACATCATGGAATACTTTTTGCATATCCTTTTCTGTATATTTTGGCTCTCCGCCATCTTCTGTTGATTTTTCTATAATATCATCAAAACCTTTTTTAATAGCAATAGCGATTTTTGAGGCATTAAACTCTACTTTTTTGCCATTACGCTTAATTACTTGAAGGCTATCAGTTATTCTTTTTTCTTCCTTTGCCATTTTAAAAAACTCTCCTTCTACCTTTTTCTAACATAATTGTATCAAAGCTCTAAAAAAAAGAAAATATACTTTTTGCATTTTTTCTCAAAATTAAAAAAATGAAAAAATCGCATTTTTTCATTTTTTGCCTTTTTTAGGCACATGTCATTTTTTTGAAAAGTGTTGATTATCTCATTTTTTTGGCTTACTTTCGGGGGTTGCAAGAGTTTTTTTAAAAAATAGTGTTCGATTTACATATTTTTACTTTTTTGTAAAAATTGAATTTTCGAAGAATTGACGTTTTTTCATTTTTGCGTTTTTTGCAAAATAAAAAAAGCTAGGTTGTCAAGCTTTTTTTATCATTTTTTTAAATTATTTTAAAACATTTTTTAGAATAATTGTTTTTGTTCTAGACATTTCTTTAAGAGTTGTCATAACTCCTTCATTACCAATTCCTGAATGTTTCCATCCACCGAATGGCATTTCAAATGATCTAAAGAATGAAGCTCCATTAATTATTACTCCACCACATTCAAGTTGATTTGCTATTTTCAAGCAATTATTCATATCACGAGATATGATACATCCGCATAGACCGAATGAAGATTGATTAGCAATTTTTATTGCTTCATTAATATCATCAAAGCCAATTATTGAAACTACTGGACCAAAGATTTCCATATCTTTAGCAACAGCCATTGTCTTTGTAACACCATCTAGTATTGTTGGATCATAGAAGGCACCATTACGTTTTCCTCCAAGTACTATAGTAGCACCTTCAGCAACTGTTTGATTTACTTGGTTTTCTACATTTATAGCAGCTTGTTCAGAAACTAAGCATCCTAATTGAGTTTCAGGATCACTTGGCATTCCTCTTTTAATCTTAGCAATACGTTCTTTTAATTTTCTGATGTATTCTTTCTTAACACTATTATGTATTAAGAATCTCTTAGAAGCGCAGCATACTTGACCAGTGTTATAGAATCTACCCCAAATGGTTTCTTCTACAGCTAGGTCAACATCTCCGTCTCTATCAAGAATGAATGCATCGTTTCCACCTAACTCTAGCATTACATGAGTTAAGTTTGAACTACATGTTCTCATTGTTTCCATACCAGATTTAGTAGCTCCTGTTAAGCTAACTAAGGCAACACCTGGGTTTGCAGCAAGCGCTTGAGCTGCAGCTCCACCTGTTCCATTGATGACGTTAATAGCGCCTTCGTCAACACCTGCTTCTAATAAAAGTTCAGCATATTTATTAAGCGTTAATGGATTATGTGGAGATGGTTTCATGATAACAGAGTTACCCATCAATAATGCTGGTGGGATTTTTTGACAGAACAAGTCACTAGGGAAATTAAATGGAATTATAGCAACTACAACTCCTAATGGAGCTTGAACAGTATACTGTAATGTATTTTCATTTCCTTTCTCTTGTCCTGCAGGAATCATGTTTCCATATTCATGTTTAGCTTTCTCACAAAATGCTGGAATACCAATTGCAACATTAGCGATTTCGCCATATGCTTCAGTAATAGGTTTTCCGGTTTCATCACTTAGTAATTTAGCTAATTTATCCTTATCTCTTTCTACTAATGAAACGAATTTCATTAAGATATCTGCACGTTCGTGCATTGGTCTTTTTGCCCAAATTTTTTGTCCTTTTTTAGCAGCTTGTACAGCAGCATCACAATCTTTTTGGGTACTTTCAGGTACTGTATCAATAACAACACCTGTGGCTGGATTTGTAATAGTAATTACAGCACCATCAGATGCATCTAGCCATTTGCTTCCTATTAAATTCTTTGCCACGATATCACCTTATTATTTAGCAAATCCTGTGAATGATAGTGATAATCCACCGATTGTAGCTCCAGAATGGTTAGCCTGTCCATACTCACCAAACGTGAAGGCAACAATAAATGGAATATCTCCTGCAGCATTTTTAATTGCTACAAAGTCTTCATCTACACGATCTCCTATACATAATTTTCTACCGCCACAATGTACAAGGAATAATGCAGCTGGGTTAAAGTCTTTTTTAACAGCTTCAACTGTATCAGCAGCACCTTTAATTAGACCATCAACATCGTTATCTAGAAGTATAAATGCTGTTTTTTCAGCAACTTTAGCTCCTACATTGAATGAGTAATCAGGGTTACCAATCATTGGGTGACGAACAGCAGTTAAGTCACCTTGGATAGTTTTAACACCTAATGCATGTGGAATTGATGCAGCCAATAAGTTTTGGCCCATTAATTCATCAGCATTAAGTCCTGTCCATTCAGCATATTTTTTAAGTGCTGGAACATGGTCGATTTCAACAATACGACGTTCATCAGCAACTTTTGTAACTATACCTACAGTATCAGTTTCTCTGTAAGCACCAGTAAAGACATTTTTAATTTCTTTTGTTGTATAGAATAATGCGATAGCACATCCATCAGCAAAAGCTTTGTCTCCACATAGTACTCTCCAGTCACCAACTACGGCATCGTCAGCAGCTGAACCACCAAACATAGGAACTTCTCCAATAACGTCTTGAATACCTTTTAGATAGTGTTCTTCTTCAGCAGGATTTGCGAACATTGCAAAAGCTACTGGAGCATGTGGCTTACCAGCCATTTTCATTGCTTCTCTAGTTATACGTCTTCCTGTTTCTCTTGGGTCGCTTCCTCTTTCTCCGCAAGCTACGCCAACATTTAGCTCGTTATCATCTAAAACAAGCATACCAGCAAAGCCGTTTTCACTTGAAATAATTCCATCTGGAGTCATTATAGCTCCTGATGAAGTACATCCTAAAACACGTAAATCAGGATTTACTGATCTAATTCCTTTAAGTACTTCGTTTTGGTCATACTTAACTGAAGTAAATAATAAACCTACTTTAGGTTGTTTTAGTCCTTTAGTAGCATTTTTGGCTGTTTCTACACCAGCTTCAAAGCTGTCTTTTAGGATACTAGATCCTACCATTGCTTTCAATTTTTTTCCTCCTTTTCTATTCTATGCAATAATCTGGATAAACCAGATTCGAGAACTACTTTCTATAATTCTCCTATTCTAATTTTATAACTTTTTATTTCTATAATCAACATAATAAATGACAGTTTAAAGTGTTATGTAAAGATTTTTTAATACAAAAAAAAGAGAACACTAATCGTTCTCCCTTAAAATGAATTTTGTCATTTTAAATTTTTTTGCATTTGTTCGTTTTAAATTAACTCCCATATAGTACATGAACTTATTCACTATTTTGATAGTATCATAAACACAGTGATTGTTCATCATTGTATTTCAAGTCATATACATTCACGTTTAACTATACTGTTGTATAAGAATTCTCCAATTCATCGCTAAATTATATTTATACGAGCTCTCACGATATATCATATTGTGTCTATCCTCTCAGTAGCTAACCAAGAGGGTTTACACTCAGCGTTTGGATTGCTTGATTCTCTTGCAAGACAAGTTTAAGATTCCCTAATTTATAAACGCGGACAGATTATCTCTATCTCAAGTACTTACCATAAAATCCCAAAAAACTTATTTCTATAAGATCAGAGACAAATTTAAATTCAATCATGATAGTTGCTTAAGATTTTGATAAAAATGTACAATATGCATAACATACTTGAGTTTTTATTATTCATAAAAACTTAACTGTATGAAAGCTATCCATCATTTTCATTAAAATATTACTATCCTTATTGGCAAATAGAAAATGCTAACTATTAGTAATACCATAATGGTAATCAGTACTTCAATTGCTTGAATAGTGATCAAATGGTGATGAATTATTAAACCATTTAACGACTAACAGTTGACGATTAGAGTATAAACTATTTCATTATACCCTCTTCAGACATAATAATTTTCATTATTACGCTGGAATAAAACTTGTGGGCCTAGTACGCAAATACTAGTATACAAATGTACTGCAAAATACACATGTAGCAAGTTTTTGTTTTTGAATTTACTATTTGCGGTAATAAATTCGAATAGCTTTGCGGGCTATTGTTTAATACCTTTATCGTACATTTTATTACACAAACGAAATATAAATTTCTTTATATTTTCACCATATTGCAGGTTTATGCCCTATATTATGTTATTGGGTATTAGGAATATCGTCTCCTGTATACCTCCTTACTATAATTAGTATATACTTTTTGGCTTTTTTAGTCAAGGAGATTTTGATTTATTTGATAAAAAATGGGATGTGTGTTAGTATATTTTTCTATAAACGGGGCGATGGTATTATGGCAAGATATTATTGGAATATAGCTTCTCTTAGAAAAGAGCTTGATAAGTTAAGAAAAATGGCTGAAAGAGAAAAAGATTTAGAAAAGAAAGCTGCTATCGAATATGCTTATGATGTGGCTAATAATGATATCTTTAATTCTTATGTTGCCCCAGAACGTAATATTAGTCGTTCAGCTAAAATGGTTTCTAATTATTCTTCTTTTTTAGCTGACCAAAGATTCTTTTATTTAATTGAACCATTTACCAACGCTTTCGAAGATAATTTAAGACTTTATAACACGACAATGAATAATTTAAATATTGTTGATACTGCTATTGAAAGAGCTGCTAGTGTTCATGTAGGTAGAGAACAAGCAATAAGTATTTGCCGTGATTTTTATCGCGATTTAGATGAAGAGTTTTATCAATGCTTCTTGCCTTTTTATAATAAGAGATTTAATCACTTACAATTTGTTAAGAAGATTAATGAATATGGTGGAACTGTTACTAGAGGAAACCAATTCTTTATATATGGAGTTAATGAAAGTTTTGTTAATATTTTAGGAACTGATAATCCTAGTATGATTATTACTTTAATTCATGAAGCTGCTCATGTAGTAGATAATAACTTTAAACCAGAAGCTGTTTTATATGATACATATTTTACTGAAGTTATATCTTTATTTATGGAGTTAGCTGCATTAGATGCAAAAGTAGGAAACTTTAAAAATGTTTTTTACTATAATTATTTAATGGATAGAATTAATACCATGTATAACTATGCTAATGATACTGTAGAATACGATTTGTTAATGGGTTTCTATAAACGAAATGAATATACTTTAGATAAAGGATTCTATCAGTTAGCTAGAGAAGAAGAAGGTATATCAAAAGAAAGAGCTAATACTCTTTTATTTGAAGATGGTTATAGTGATATGGTCTACCCTATTTGTGTGTCATTAGCTTTATATTTTTATAATATTTATAGATCAGATAAGAGAAAAGGTTTAGAGGAATTAAAGAAATTCTTAAATACTTTAGATAGAGATAAGTATATTCCTTTAATGCGTTCTAAAGAATTGGGTCAAGTTGTTTCTGGTGAATTAAATAATCTATTTAGAACAGCCAATACTGTTTTTTGTAAAGAACAACAGACCTTACGAAAGAAGGTGTAGTTATGGCTAATTATAAAGATGTTGTTAGAAGTGATTTAAGCTTTATTAATGTTTATAAAGATTATATGCCAATTATTGATGAAGTAATTGCTAAGTTAGAAGGAACTTCTATCACTGGTGTTTCTACTGGGGCATATGTTAGTACTAGTAGAAAAAGTATTCTAGCTAATGCTAGATCTTTTTATGGTTCTTTACCTGGTGATTATAATCAATTATTTGTTAGATATGCTAGTAATCCTAAAAACACTTTTAGTTTTAAACAATTAAAAAGAAGTGATGCTCCTTGGGGTAATACTACACCTATTTACGGAACTAATAATTCTCATATAGATGCTGGTTATAATTCTTCTTTTGAAGACTACACTACTACTATTCATGAATATGGTCATGGTATAGCAATAATGCTTAATCCTAATCAATTTTATGATGTAGAAAAATACTGTTTAGGTGAAACTGATGCTATCTTCTTAGAAATGATTGGTAACGATTTTACGGCTTCAAGATTAAATTTAGAAAAGGAATCTATTGATACATCATTAGATATATTAGATGATCATTTAGCTGATGCTACTTATCTTTATTCTAAATTCTATATGTATATGAAATCTAATTTTAAATGGACTAGAACTAATATAGAAAGTTATCTAAGAGATTGTGGATACAGTGGTCAAGAAATAGAACAATGTATTAATTTATATTTTAAAGATTGTTTTCATTACTTAGTTTCATATTTAAATGCTATTGAGTTATATTTAATATATAAACAAGATAAAAGAAGTGCTTTAGATATTGCTTTAAGAATTGTTAAAGCTTCAAAAATGAATAGTACTCAATATTTAAACTATGTTAAGAGTTTAGGTGTTGTACCTGGTAAAAATATTCATTTATATTTAGAACATTTACAAAAGAAAGATATGGAGTTAGGAAATGGAAAGAGATTACAATATAAAATTAACTGATTTAAAAAGAAAACTTAAATATCTTAAAAAAATTGATGATGGTAGTGATTTATTTAGAAGTGATATTTTTAATTTAGAAACTTTTATTAGAAGATATGACTCTAATTTTCAAACGCCATTAGGTTATGTAAATGACGATTTCTGGGATGATGTTTTAGAAGATGTTGCTGGTCTTAATCATTCAAGTAAAATCATTTCTATTCTTCAAGGATTAAATCTTGATTTCAATCCTTTTGCAGAATACTCTGCTAATTATACTTCTTTATATTTATCTGATAATGATGCTGTTGATTTAGCTTATGAATTTTATAAAACTGATGCATGTGTATTTTATAATTCTTTTTTAGATGTATATGATTCATTACCTAATCATTTACAATTTATTCAACCTAATAAGTATACTGATGGTGAAGTTATTAATTTACGTTCTACAAGAGATAGATATATATTCTCTCCAAGTAATCCCGATATAACTAAAGTAACTATTCTAATTCATGAAATACAACATGCAATTGATGGATTAGAAAATAATGATTTTTCCTATCATTTTTTAATTAGTGAAGTTGCTTCTTTATTTATGGAATTACTTGCTTGCGATTTCGCTGCTAAGAAGTTAAATGTTCCATTAGATGGAGATAAGAGAAAAGCAAGTATTCAAAGTATTATAGTAAATGATTCTATATATTTAGTTGATAAATTTGAAATGCTTCAAAGTTTAAACGGTTTACAAGTGAGTAATTTAGATCAATTATATGCAGAATTAAATAAAAAAGGATATCCTAATGAGGAAGTGGATGAATATCTTAAGTATTCTGTTAGTTCAATGATAAGTTATCAGTTGCCGCTTTTAATAACTATTGAATTATATAAATTGTATAAAGCAGATAAGATTGATGCTTTAGAGACTTTATTAGGTATTGTTAGATATGGTAATAATGATAATATATTTGATATCTTACAAGGTATTAAATTAAATCCTGGTAGTAGTTTTAAAGAATACCAAGATGATTTAGTAAAAAAATTACAATTAAAAAGAAGAGTTTAATCTTCTTTTTTTTCTTCCAAGTATTTCAAATAATCATTGATGATGTTAAACATTTCATCTGTTGATTTACTTTGACATATTTTATTTTTTATTTCTTTATTCTTAGGCATTCCTTTTAAGTAGTAAAGAATAAATGCTCTTATTTCAAGATTAGCTACTTTTTCAGGTTTGTCTTCAAGGAGTAATTCGTAATGTCTTTTCATCATGTTTATTTTTTCTTTATTAGTAGGTGGTGTTGGAATAGTACCTTTTTCTAAGTATTCAACACATTCTTTTATTAACCAAGGATTTCCTAGAACTCCTCTACCTATCATAACAGCATCACACTTAGTTTCATCTAGCATTTTTTTAGCAAGTTCTGGAGTTGTTACATCGCCATTACCAATTACTGGTATAGTAACATTTTCTTTTACTTCTTTAATGATGTTCCAATCTGCTTTACCACTATATCCTTGAGATCTTGTTCGAGCATGAACTGTTATAGCAGATGCACCTGCTTCTTCACACTTTTTAGCTATTTCAACAGCATTTATATGTTTTTCATCCCAACCACTTCTTATTTTCACAGTAACAGGTACTTTTACGGCTTCGACAACGGCTTTTACTATTTCATATACTTTATCTGGATCTTTTAGTAGAGCACTTCCTGCTTGGGCTTTAACTGCTACTTTAGGTACAGGACATCCCATATTTATATCAATAATATCTGGGTGCATTTTTTCTTCAACTATTTTGGCTGCTTCCATAAATGATTCTTTATCACTACCAAATATTTGTTGAGCTATTGGTCTTTCTTTTTCATCCATTTTTAGTAAATCAAATGTTTTTTCATTAGAAAAACAAATGGCTTTATCTGAAACCATTTCAGCATATATAAGGCCTGCTCCCATTTCTTTGATTATCTTACGATAAGATGTATTAGATATACCAGCCATTGGAGCTAGGACAATTTGATTTTTTATTTCGACATTACCTATTTTCCACATAGTAATTCCCCTTTTGTCGTATGTATTATAACAAATATCTTAACATTTAAAAAGTAGTTCATTGAACTACTTTTTTATTACATTTGATTTGGTTGTACTGGTTCTTGTTTTTTCTTTTTAGAACTAAATACTACAGCAAGAACAATTAATAGAATTGCACCTGCTAATAAAGCAATTCCAAGTAGTGGTCTAAAAATAATCCAAGATACAGCTATTACAACTAGAGATATAGCAAGGCCGATTAAGAATGCCATTAAGCCAGTAACACCATTTACTAATCCACCAAGAATTGGAACGTATGAAGTTAATGTCTTTAATGGTCCAAATACTGATGCAACACCAGCCATTATTAGAATAGTACCTAATAATCTTAGACCCCATTTTAATAATTTATTACCTTTTTCCATTGAAGTAATAATGTCATTTCCATCATGTACTCCATCAGTAAAGCGTTTAATCTTAGTTCCTTCTTTAGTTTCGTATTCAGCAATTGTATCACCAGTTAGTTTTCCTAAAACAGAAACATCACTATATGAAGCATATGAGAAACTAATACGAACATCGCCAACTTGTGGTTTTTCAGGATCTGCTGATTTCATGATGTAACCATCTTTAACTGTATATCCTTCTGGTACAGTGGCATTAGCTAAATCAGTATATTTGTATTCAGCACTTAGTAATGAAGTAAATGAAGATGATAATTTATATTCTCCTACTTTTAAATTTTGAGCACTTTCACTTTTTCCTTCATATGGTAATGATCCAGGGTTTGTATGACTGCTTGAATCTTTAAAGTTTGAAGAATCGATTGCTTCATCACTCCATACTAGTTTATAACTGTATACAGTTTCGTCATCCTTATCTTCTTTTTCTTCTTCCCATTGATACATTTCAACAGTTCTTACAAGTAATGGAGTTTTAACTGATACATTAAATGTTGAGTCAGTTAATTCTACATCACCAAAGTCTAGTTTACCTGATGTAACAATTAGTTTGCCATCATATTCTTTATCTACTTTGCTGCTAACTACATCTACATAGTTGTCTCTTAATTCTTTGATGTTATGAATGTTTTTTACATTATTTCTTTCGTTAAATACTAGAATACCTATTCCTATTAAAAGAATAATTATTCCACCAAAAACGCCAGAAAATGAGTTTTTCATTCTTGTTCCAAAGCCTTTTCTTTCTACTATTGTATCGCTCATGTAATCACCTCTTAAAAATATTTTATCACAAAAAAAAGAATAGTTTAACTATTCTTTCTATTTAGCTTTTTTTGTTGTTTTTCTAGCTGGAGCTTTCTTTTCTGGTACTTCTTCAACAACTGCTTCTACTACTACTTCGTGTTCTTCTGGAGAAATTACGAATCTATAGAATAATGCTGCTAATATAGCACCAACTAATGGTCCAACTATGAAAACCCATAATTGTGATAAAGCATCGCCTTTTGTTAATAAAGCTGGTCCGATACTTCTTGCTGGGTTAACACTTGTTCCAGTAAATGGAATTCCCAAGATATGAACTAGTGTTAATGCCAAACCTACAACTAGGCCGTTTGTATTATTGTCTTTTTTAGTTACAGAAAGAACAACTAATACGAATACAAATGTTAAAATTGCTTCGATAACTAATGCAACCCATTGAGTACAAATTACTTCACCAAGAGTACTTAGTTTTCCGAAACCATTTGCACCTAATGATTTACTACTTCCAAATATCCAATTTAGAACAAGTGCACCAACTAGGCCACCTAATACTTGGGCAAATACATAATAGATGCATTCGAATAATGAAATTCTTCCATCGATTAATGCAGCTACTGATACAGCTGGATTAACATGAGCACCTGATACTTTGCCAATTGTATAAGCTATTGCTGTTAGTACTAAACCAAAAGCGATAGCTATTAGTAATCCGAAATATAAGTATGCATATGAAGATGGTGCACCTAATTTACCAAGGTATGTACCAACTACTACTGCAGTACCACATCCGAATAATACAAGTAAACATGTACCTACTAGTTCAGAAATAAACTTTCTTACCATAACAAATCCTCCTTGAACTTATTATAACACTTATTGCCAAATTATGTATAAATAGTGGTATAATTTAATTATAAAAATTAATTATAGTAAGGTGATATCATGATTAAAAATATGAAACGTTTAATAAGAAATCTATTTTTTGTAGCATTATTAGTTGTTTTAGTATATGCAGGAGTTCGTGTTGGTTTTTATTTATATAACGACTTACATGGTAATGAAGCTAAAAAGTATTTAGTTGAAAAATATGGTTTTGATGAGAAAGATTTATTCGTTGAGAAGTATGAACAGTTCGTATTTAAAGATGTAGCTAAGTGTGATTCTTTATGGTTAAAGGAATGTACTGATGACGAAAACTTAGCAGCTAAGATTTATTTTAAAACTAAAGATGAAAAAAAGATTGTTGTAACAGAAGATAATAATGCTCAATTCGAAGATGACTATACTGCTGAACCTACTAAGGCATGGCAAGAAAAGAAAGCTAAAGAAGAAGAGATTAAAAAACAACAAGAAGAACAAAGAATTAAAGACAGAGAAACAGCTAAAGAACGTGAAGCTGAAAAAAATAACAAAAAATAAAAGGAAGTATTAACTTCCTTTTTTATTGTCTATTTCATAGTTTTCAGTTAATACTTTACCTAAAGTATAATCTATTAACTTATCTCTATGATTTTTTACTTTACCAGCTAAGACATCATTATATACAACATCTAATACTGGTCCTAGGTTTTCTTGTGATACACCTAGATCTAATAAATCTTTACCATTAATTTTTAATTCATTCTTTTTAACAAATGAAGTTTTTCTAGTTGAATGTTTTAATCTTTCATATTCTTCATTTATCTTAGATAAGTCTGAAACAAAGGCAGGATTTTTAGCATAGTAGTTAGCTTTTTTAACTTTATATAAATCATCAATGTCTTCTGTTCCAAATTTAGCTAAGAATTGTTTTATTCTTTGTGGTTCATCAGGAACCATATAATCATGATACTCAACTAGTTTAGTAACTTTTTGAATAGTCTTTTTATTAAATCTTAATCTATTCATTATTTCTCTAGTCATTTCAGCACCTTTTTGACCATGGTTTTTAAAGGTACCTAAACCATTTTCATCTTTATGGAATGTAAATGGTTTAGCAATATCATGGAATAACATTGCTAATCTTAATTCTAGATTTGGTTCTATTACTTTCATTGATACTAAAGTATGTTCTAGAACATCATATATGTGATGAGGATCTGATTGTTCAAATCCTTCCATTAATGCTAATTCAGGAATTACTTCTAAGAAGATATCAAAGTATTTTTTAATATAGAATTCTGCTCTTGGAGTTACTAATAATTTACATAGTTCATCTCTTACTCTTTCAACAGCTACATCTTTAACTAATTCTTTATCTTCAAACATGTATTCTTGAGTTTCTCGATCAATACGCATTCCATATTCAGCAGATAATCTAATAGCTCTTAAGATACGTAATGGATCAACTTTAAATAGTTCATCTTCGTTACCATTAAGTTTAATTACTTTGTTATTAATATCAACAACACCAGTATTGTAATCTATTAAACCATCTTCATCAGAATATGCTAGTGCATTCATTGTGAAATCAATAGTAGATAGATATGATTCTAGAGTATTATCTTTTACTCTATATTTAAAAATCTTCATAGGGAATTTAGAATTAACTAGACATAGTTTGTCACCATCAATATATGTTTTGCAGTCAATAACTTTTAGACATTTTTGTATTTGTTCTATTGTAGCATTTGTAGATATATCGTAATTAACTGGTTTTTCACCTAGTACCCAATTACGTACTGCTCCACCTATGATATATGCTTCATAGCCATTGTCATTTATAGCATTAAGAACTTCATTAACTGGTTTTGGTATAACAATGTTCATACATATACCTCCATATCTTTCTACCCTCTATATTATTATAGCCGATATTGTCAAATTTGTATAGTGATAAAAAGACACGAAGTTTATTTCGTGTCTATTTGTTCTTGTTCTTTTTTCTTCTTGTTCATCTTTCTTTTTTCGTCTAACATTGCAAATACTATTAATGCTAAACCTACTATTAAAATGTATACATACCATGGTATTTGAGACCAATATTCAAATGTTAAGAAGATAATATTAATTATCATACATATTAAGCTTGTATATAGTATATGATCCCATTTCATTAGGAATGCTAAGATACATATTACTAATAATGTAAAGATGATGATAACAGCATCTGTAGCTGTACTACATATTATCAAGGATATTATTGTTAAGATACCAATACCTATACAATCTAATGGTTTTAAATCTTTGGCATTTTTCTTGAATAAGTATTGAGTTATACCAAGTAAATATAAATAGAATCCAATTAGATATAATGATGATAAATCTAAATCTAGTTCTTTTATTATATTTATATATAGTAATAATAAACTTGTTATTGTAGCAAATTTGAAGAATAAGCTTTCTTTTTCTAAGTATAAGTGAGCAACACTCCATAATAGTAAGATACCACTGAATACTATACCACTAAATTCTAAAGCTGCTGATCCAACAAAGATTGAAATGAATGAAATAACTGTATAGATATTGAATTCTTTTTTACTTAATGATAATAGTGAATAAATTATGATTAAGATATAACCTACTATTCTAGACCATAGAGTCACTTCCATAGTGAAGATACTTAAACTCATTAACAATGGTAGGATTAGTAATGCTTCACTCTTCTTTTCTAATTTAGTATAAGCTATCATAAATACTAATGGTATTAAGACAGCATAGTTACCAAATAAAACAATTGATTCAATCATGATGGCTGCTACTATAAAGTAATCACTAGCTGTATCTTTTAATTTATCAAATAATACTTCTAAGAAGTATACTAAAACAACTGTTACTAATAAGATATATTTATTAAATTCAGCTAAATCTACCATTCTAAATATTTGCATAAATATTAAGGTAAATGCTGAATAAGCAGCTATTTTAGTAAAGCCTTTTTTAGATAATAGATATGTTAATACATAAAGAATAAAGGCTGTTATAAATGTTAATAAGTAATATATTTCTTCTTTAATAGGAATTATTGCATCAAATATGATATCACCTATGGATCTTAAGGTAATAAGAATTGATATTGTTAATACACCATAACATATTAGATTCTTTAATGTATCTTTTTTAGCTATTTTAGTAAGTAGTAATAATGGTAATAAAGCAATGTTGTAAATAAAATATGGTGGTGTATCAATATTACTTAAGATACTTAATGATATAGCATATAGAGCTAAGAAATATACTACATATCTTCTTTGTTTCATATCATTATCACTATTTTGGTAATTTAAGAAATAATAGAAGACAAATGTAAGAACTGCTAAGTTAGTAGAATATGTTGGTCCTTCTACTGTTAAGAAAATTAGAAGTATACCAATTATTACATAACTCATTATATGATTAATCTTTAAGTAATAATCTTTACTAACAACATTCTTAGATATAAGAATATAAAAGAATAAATGATATATAGCTACTATTAAGAATGCCCAGTTTTCAAAATCGATGAAATGACTAAACACTAATAAGATACCTAGTAATTCAGCAACATAACTCATCCAAGCAATATTGCAATCTTTTTCACGAATATTTATCATTTTATAAATTACATCAGTTAGGATAAATGCTAAACCAAAGTATAGAATAGCTCCTTCTCCATTTACACTTAAGTAATCACCTACTAATTCAAAAGTAGATAATGATATTAATACTATTGGAGTAAAGATTAATCCAAGGTATTTAAATATTTTTGATGTTTTAGGAATATCTAATGATTCTTTGCAGATATATGAGAAAACAAAGAATACTATTTGTAAACCAATTAGAATTAAGGTTTTAACTATTCCTTCTAAGCTTTCCCAAGATGTTGCTAGGAAGATAATTGAAGCAAATACAATTAAGACTGCTCCAGTTATCATTAACACTGAGTTTTTAATTCTAGCTTTATCTTCTTCAGTTTTTACTTTAGGAACTGTTTTGTTCTCTAAGTCACTAGCATAAATTGGAGCACCAGTATGAATATCATATCTAATAGGTTTTTCATCTGATACTTTGTTATAAATAGGTTCACCAGTAACAGGTCGATAACCAATTACAATTGGTTTTCTTTTTTTATCAATTTCATTTTGATCAATAATAGCTAATACTATTAGAACAACTATTGCAATAAGAATACTCATTCTAGGTCACCTTCTCTATTTAATTCTTCATTCAATCTTTTAATTGAATTATACAATTTAACTGCTGTATAATCTTTCATTACAAACCATTCTGGCGCTTTAGAATTATACTTTCGCATTTTAGAGACTACATTCTTTTCGATACCTAATACTCTAGCATATGGTAATAATTCAAATAAGTAATTTGGTTCTAATTCAAGAACTCTTTCTAATTCTTCATCTTTACATGTAAGGATGAATTCTTTAAGTCCTTCAATCTTACCAAGTAATCTACTTCCATATACTGTTCTTTTTGGCATGTATTTATATAGGAATAAAATTATTGTTACACTAATACTACTTATTAGGAATGTTAAAACATATAGTTTACTTGTTGCAAATGATGGAGTCATTAAGATTAATGCTATTACGACAATTATGGCTAAGATAGCTATAATATCTATTTTTCTTAAAGCTCTTAAGTTTAATTCACTAACAGAATCTAATAATACTTTTAATATGACAATACTAAAACCTACTGATAATGGTAATAAGTAAAGTTTATTAATTTCAATAAATGGTATTGAAGTAATTGTTACTAATATTAAAGCTGCCATTAAAATTAAAGTCTTCTTTAATGATTCAGCAGAATCTTCAAAGTATTTAGCTTTCTCAGAATCAGTATATGATAGATTGATAATACTACTAGAAGATGAATTAAATCTTTTGTTTAATTCTTCATATGGTATTTCATCAATTAATTCATATTTTAGAGTATCTCTTCTTTCAGAAACAGCATTTATGTAGTCTGATAAAGAGATAGTTTTTTCTTTTTTAAATAGTTTTTTAATAAATAATGTTTCGCGATAATCTCTTCCTTTATAAGGATTATCTCTAGTTAAGATAAATTCATGTTTATCAGTTTCTTCTATTTTTATATATCCTTTACTTGCTAGATATAATAGAAGATTGAAAACATCATCTTTAGTTATTTTTTCATTATAAATTAAAGCAGCATCAATAGGATTTATTGTTCTTGGTAGAACAGCTGTTTTAACAACTTTTGTTGTTAAATCTTTACCATAGATATACCACATTATATAACTTAGTATGCAACATACTATTGGGAATAAAATTGAGAAGATTGCTAATGGAGAAACATATAATTTAGTATAATCTATCTTTATATAGATTGTTTCTCCTGGATCTAAACGACCATTGAATTCACCAATTACTTGATTGTCTTCTACTTTTATAATGGTATCTTTTGTAATATTTTTGTCTTTGTAATAAACAGAAATATTATTTTTTGATATCTTTTTATAAACATCTAAAGTAAAGGAAACATTTTCCATTGGTACTTGATATTCGTTACTAACTTTAATAGTGTATTTTAAATCACTATTTTTATTAATATTATATTTAGTAATATAGTTATAATTACTTTTATTATTGCTATTAATGATAATACTATTATTTTTATTATCTCTAACATAGTTAGTATTCATTTCTAAATCAAATATTTTATCACTTAGTTTTTTCTCTACTGATATATTTGATTCAGAGAAACTTATTATAGTGTTTTCTGTATAATAGATTTTCTCCTTTGTAACATCAATATTTACTTCGTTATCAAATATACTGTACTTATATTCTTCAGCAAATATAATTGATGGAAAGAATAATAAAATTGTTAAGATAATGTATAGTCTTTTACTAGCCATAATATCACCTACTTTAATATTTTTATTATATCATTTTTAGTTAATTAAAACTACATAATTGTATTTAGCTATATTTATTTTTTATACCTATAGTGTTCTATTATATTAATTTTAAAAAATAGCTATTAGGAGTTGGGTTTTATTATTTTTATGATAAAATACATTTATTGGGAGTTGTTATTATGATTAATTATGAAGGTATATTCTTTTTAGAGGAAGAATTGGAAAAGCTATTTAGTAATGAAGGAACATTTTTAGGAAATAGAAATGATCTACCACATATTACTTTTTCTTATAAACCAGATGGTAAACATTTAATTGAAGATGTTATTGGTAAAGATGTAACTTGTTATTTAACTAGTTATGGTTGTAACGGAGAAAATAGCGCCTTTTTAGCAACATTCCCAGAAGAATTTGAAGAGATTTATTATAATAGTGACGATAAAGGAAATAGAATTAATCCACATATTACTGTTTCTTTAGCAGATAATGCTAAAGCAGCTAATTCAAGAAATTTAACTTTTGTTAAATTAAGAGAACCTATTCCAATAAAAGGTAAATTTGGATATTGGGTTAAAGATAATGGTAAAGAGTATGCCTTATTTGAAAAAATATTACCAAAGAAGAAGCAATCTTAGTTATTGCTTTTTTTGTGTACTTAAAAATGCTATAATTATAATAGGTGAAGTATATGAATAACAACGTTAAAGTATCTTTATTTTTAGCATTTATTTTTTTAATGGGATGTGTTATGGCTTTTTATGTAGAAAGTCGTAAGGGAAATAAAGAAACAGATAATAACAACAATAATAATTCTGGTCAGAAAGAAATAGCACCTACTCCTAAAACTATCAGTTATTATACTGGTTCTTATGAATACGAAATAACTACTAGTGGTACTGATGAGTTATCAATTCAAGTTAAGGAAGTAGTTCAATGTATTACTGAACCTTGTAATCCTATTTCTAAAGAAAAATATGTTATTAAAAAAGGTGAAACTAATGATGATTTATTTGATTTAATTAATTCTTTAGTTAAAGATAATACTAAGTCAGTTACTGATAGTGATTTAACTGATGAACAAATTATTAGTATGAAAAAGATGATTAAAGGTAATGGTGATAATAAAGCACCAAACATTAATTATAAAGTATTAGATTCTGTAGAATATGGTGGAGATAAAAATAAAGGATATAGTATAAGACATCAAGATGATAAATATATTGTTACTATATCAATGGGTGAAAAAAACACTGGTGGTTATAGTATTAATGTTACTAATGTTATTGTTAGTGGTGATGATGTAACAATATATGTTAGTGAGAATACTCCTCCTAATGATGCAATGGTAACAATGGCATTAACATATCCGGCTGTTCAAGTAGAATTAGATAAGGTTCCAAATACTTTAGTAGTTATTAATGATGAAACTAATGAGAAATATAAAAGTAGTTCTAGTGCTGTTAAACCTAGTCTAGAATATAATATTATGGCACCATTTGATGGTATTAAGTATTTTTCTAAAACATTTGGTAACCGTGGTTTCTATGCTGAAGAAGAAGATACTGTAGATAATCAAGAAACTGATGTACCTGCTTTAGTAACTATTTCTTTAGGAATTAAAGATACTACAGGTTATAGTGTAAAAGTTGATCATATTGATATTAGTGGTAATAATACAACAATATATGTTAAAGAAGAATATAATGAAAGCAAAGTTGAAAATAAAGAATCTCTTCCTTTAGTAAGAGTTGAGTTTGTAAGAATGCCAAATAATATTGTTGTTAAAGATATTGATAGTGGTGAGGAATTTTTAAGGCAAAAAAAATAATGAGGTAACTCATTATTTTTATTTTATTAAGAAAAAGTATAATAATACGATAACTCCTAAAGCTATACGATACCAACCGAATACTTTGAAGTCATGTTTTCTTATGTAATTAATTAAGAATTTAATTACAAATAAACTTACTAAGAATGCTACTATACATCCTACTACTAGGATTAATAATTCTGACCCTGAGAAAGTAAAGCCAACATCCATAATATATTTAACTAGTTTAAGGAATGAAGCTCCTGCCATAACAGGTATTGCTAAGAAGAAAGTAAATTTAGCAGCAACATTTCTTTCTAAACCAATTAGTAAACCACCAATAATAGTAGATCCACTTCTTGATGTTCCAGGTATTAATGATAGTAATTGGAAACCACCAATTCCTAAAGCTTGTTTATAGGTAATATCTTTTAACATCTTTGTATCTCTAGTGCCAATATTTTTTGATTCTATTATGATAAAGACAATACCATAGATAATTAATGCAAGTGATACAACTACGCTATTATATAGATGTTCATCTAACCAATCATCAAATAAGATACCAATTACAGCTGCTGGTATACATGCTACTAATATTTTTCCCCATAGATTTAAAGTGGCTTTTGTTTCAGCTTTTGATTTACCAAATCCCCATGGGAAGATGGTTTTAAAGTAGATAACTACGACGGCCATAATAGCTCCTAGTTGAATTACTACTTCAAATAATTTGTAAAATTCTTCACTTACTCCTAGATGAATGAATTCATCTAATAAAATCATATGTCCTGTACTACTTATAGGTAGCCATTCTGTTATTCCTTCTACTATACCGAATAATATAGCTTTTAATATTTCTATCATTTCATCATCTCCTTAATGATTATATCATCTTTTATTGATATGTTATAATGTTTTTGATAGAGGTGTTGTTATGAATAAGTTATTATTTAGAAAAATATTGTATATTATATGTATTGTAATAGCTCTTGTGGTAATGATTTTATCTTTATTAAATGTTTTTGATATTGTTAACATAGATAATATAAGTAAGATAAATACTATTTTATTAAATATTGAATTAATAATATTAGGTATTGTTTCATGGAAGAATAATAAAACTGTTTCAATAGTAAGTATATGTATTGCTATTGTTTTAATTATTATAACTTTAATATAAAAAAGCATTTAATAATGCTTTTTATTTTGCTGATGAACAAATATATACTTCATATTTGTTTTTCATATTGTTATAGGCTTTTTGAGCCTTGTATTTAGTTTTAAATATACCAAATATGCAAGAACCTGATCCGGTCATTAAAGACTCTATAGAACCGTTATTTAATAGTTCTTTTTTTATGCTGTTGATAATATTTTGGTTATCAACAACTCTTTCAAATGAGTTATATAAATTATTCTTTATTAAAGAAATATTATTTGTTTTTAAAGCTTTAATTAAGATATCTGTTTTATCTATTATTTCTTCATTACTAGAATCTATTCTGTTATACATTTCTTTAGTACTACAATTCATAGAAGGTTTAACAATTACTAAATAGTATTTAGTATTATTAGGTATATCTGTTACGATATCCCCTATTCCTTCTACTAACATAGTTCCTTTATGTAGGCAAGGTATTACATCAGCACCAAGGGTTACACCAATTGCTTCTATTTCTTTAGATGTCATTTTTAGATTATAAAGTTTATTCATAGCAATTAGGAAACTTGCACAATCAGTACTTCCTCCACCTAATCCAGCTTGCATAGGAATATTTTTTTGAAGATTTATTTCTACCCCTTTTATTTGTGGATATAAATCTTTTAATTTTAGGTATGCTTTATAGATTATATTATTCTCATTATTTATTTCAGGAATATTAGTAATCATTTTGTAATCTTTATGTTTTTTTAAAGTTAGATAATCATATAAGTTTATCTTTTGAAATATAGATTTTAAGTTATGATAATTATCTTCTCTTTTATTAAGAACATATAGATTAAGATTAATTTTAGCTTTGGCTTTAATAGTTATTGTTTTCATTACTGCCATATCATATCAGAGAATTCATAGCCAGTTTTTAAGTATTCATCTATTATTTTTTTAATAACTGGTAAATATAAATCTTCATTCTCTTTTATCTTATCCTTATATACTTCGTATTCAACACTACTATAATCATCAAAGCATCCTACTGGTTCTATTTTATCTTTATATTTGTAATCGCAATAATTAGAACCATTAAAGATAGTTATTCCACCATTAGAATCTAGTTCCCAAGCATTATCTTTAAAACATATACTATTTCTAAAGTTGGCATTTTTTTCACAAATGTTTTGGAATTTTTTTCTGATATTTAAAACGTCATCATATGTTCCCCAAGTATCATTAGATAATCTTTTTTCATTTGTAACATAAAGATAAGCTCTTTTAGATGTTTCATTACCACTAGGATCAGTTGCTGTTATATTAAGAGCATACTGTCTATCTCCTACTTTTAAACTATAATCAATTTCTAATTTTACATCGACTTTTCCAGAGTTATCACTAAATTCGATATATTTGTCTTTAAGTTTTTCTACAGTTATTTCGTTATGATTTTTAACTTTAATGTTAGTATCTAAAAGACGTAATACTGGTGGTTCTATATCTACTTCACCATTTAGTATTTCAACATATGGTTCTTCTATACTAGATGCTACATATCCTTCTATTTTATTTTTTGTTTTGATATGGAACCAAATATAGTTTTCATCACTTGTATAATCAAGAATTATAAATTTACTACCTTCTTTTACTATACCAATAATATCAGAAGTAGTATTTGGTTCTTCTCTTATATTTATTTGTTGAATTGTTACTTCAAAAGCCAATTCATCTTTTATTTTATTACTTGTACCAACTTTGTATTCGTCTTCTTCTTTTTTCTTACCACATGAACAAAGTAATAATACTAATATTAATAATATGAGGCATTTCTTCATAAAATCACCATATTTATTATATCATTTTAATCAGTAAAATGACCATATTTAGCTTTTTCTTCGTATATAGTGTTAAGTAAGTTTAAATCTTTTATGATATTTTTAGGAGTGCATTCTTCATATAGATATTCTGGTGTTTTTATATCTCCTTGATCTGTTGTAATGTAGATAGCTAATGGTTTAGCTTTACCTATAGCATATGATATTTGAACTTGGCACCAGTAATATTCTGGATTATCTAATAGTACTCTTTTAGCTATTTCTCTAGCTTTATAAGCAGCTGATCTATCTACTTTAGTTGGATCTTTGCCGGAGAAAGCTCCACCACCAACATTAGCAAATGATTGATAACTATCTACAACGATTTTACGTCCTGTTAAACCAGCATCTCCTTCAAATCCACCTATTTGGAATTTACCTGTTGGATTAATTAGGAATTCTTCAATTTCGATGTCATATTCTTTACATATTCTTTGGCAAAGGCTTACAAGTATACTATCTGTTATTTGTCTTTCTTTTTCTGTATTTTGATAACAAATAGTAAAATTCTTTATTTTAACAAGTTTATTATTTTCATATATACCAGTTATTTCAGCTTTACCATCTGGCAGGAATCTTTTATCTGTTTTTCTTAATTCATCATATTCTTTACTTAGTTTTTGTAAGATAACCATTGCAGTTGGAAGCATTTTTTTAGTATCACGTGTTGCATACCCAAACATCATACCATTATCTCCTGCTCCACCTACTTCATCATTTGTTCCTAAAGCAATATCAGGACTTTGTTTACCGATGTTATCGATGATTTCGTAATCTGTTTTGTAACCAATGTCTTTTAATACTCTTTTGACAATTGATTCTACATTTACTTTGGCTTTACTAGTTACTTCACCAGTAATAAATATTTTACCTTTTCCTCCCATTGTTTCTATTCCACATCTACTTTGTGGGTCTTCTTTTAGATAAGCATCTAATAAAGCATCACTTATTTGATCACATACTTTATCTGGATGTCCTCTAAAAACGATTTCATTACTATAATATTTCATATCCTCTTTCCTTTCTTACATCAATAAAAAAATACTCAAGATAACTCTCGAGTATGGAAAGTTATCTTATAGATCTAGCATTACCACCTAATTTAATAGGTTGGTGAGACTTCATAGGGCTAGTCCCTCCGTCTCTCTTTATAAGATGTATTAACATTATATATTGTTTTGTTAATTTTGTCTATCCTTTATATTCAGTATTATAACCATGGTTTTCAGATGGTCTTAAATCATTAGGATACATTATATCTGTATAAATATCTGTTTGTAATTTTTTAATTAAATTGTATATTTCTGTGTAGTTGGAAATACTACAAATTGATATACTAGCAGCTGATTCTCCATATCTCTGATTAGATGTAGCAATGATGTCTCCTACACCAAACCATTGATCAAAAATACCTCTATGTAAATCAATATGAGACATTTCAGCAAATGGTTTTGTATTAAATGATTTAGAGAATACTCCACCAGATACATAGATAGCTCTATCAGTTACGATATACTCTGTGTTTCTGTGTTTTCTAATTGAAAATATAACTCCACCAAGATATATCCATACTGGCATTAAATGTAATAGCATAAATGGAATTATAAATAATAAGAAACTTTTTTCTTCTGTTTGAAATATTGAAAAACCTAATATACTAAAATCAAAGATAGCCCAGACAAGAGCAAATGGTAGTAGTGGATTAAAAATACTTTCAAATAAGAAACATTTAAAATCTGGTTTTCCTTCATATAATATTTTTTCGTTTTCACCAACAATTTTTTTCAATTCGTCTTTCATATTATCACCACATATATTATATCATATTCCAAATAAAAAAGAACTTTCGTTCTTTTTTAAATTCTATTTATTGGTTTGTAATTCTTAGATGCTTTTAAGATTACAAATAGGATTGCTAATAATCCAATTACAAACATGATTGGTGTAAATAATCCAGTTTCTGGGTTATCTGAACCAGTTTTATTTACTGTAACACTTAGAACGGCTTGTTCTACTCCACGAGAGTCGGTTACGTAAATCTTAGCATCACCTTTTGCAATACCTTTAACTACTCCATTTTGAGTAACTGTAGCTACTTTTTCATTACTTGATCTCCAAGTTAATGTTTTATCAGTAGCGTCTTCAGGAGAAATAGTATAAGTTAATTCTATTTCTTGTCCTGGTTTTAAATAAATATCTTTTTTATCTATTTTAACTTCTGCAATAGGTACTTGAACATATAATGTTGCAGTATCTTTGAAGCCACCATCTTGTGTTTCAACAGCGATAGTAACTTCACCAATCTTTTGTGGTTTTATTGTTCCATCTGCTTCAATAATAGCAATTGAGTTATCACTTGAAGTCCATGATACATTTTTGTTTGTAGCAGTAGATGGTGATATTTCAATCTTTGGTTTAACTGTATCACTTGGATCTAAGTATATTTCTTTTTGAACTATTACTACTCCTGTTACTGGAATTGTAACTTTAACTTCACAAGTTGCTGTCTTAGAGCCATCATTTGTTGTAACTGTAATATGAGCTGTTCCAGCTTCTTTAGCAGTTACTTTTCCTTCTTGATTTACAGTTGCAACTTCAGGATTATCTGAAGCCCATGTTACTTCTTGATTTGTTGAATTATTAGGATATATATCGTAAGTTAATGTTTTAGTATTACCTTTTGGTAAACTTATTGATTCTTCACTTAAGTGAATTCCATCTACAGCAATATATACTGTAACTTCACATGTTGCTGTTTTAGAACCATCATTTGTTTTAACAGTAATTGTTGTTTTACCTTCTGCAACACCTACTACTTTACCATTTGCATCAACTGTTGCTACTGATGGTTTACTTGATGTCCAAGTAACTCCTTTATCAGTCGCATCATCAGGTTTAACTGTTGCAGTTAATGTTTCATTAGCACCTACAGCAATAACTGTTGATGATTTATTCAATGTTACTTTTGTAACTGGTGTAATAACTGTTACGTTACAAATAGCTTCTTTACCATTATTTGTTTTGGCTTTGATAGTAGCTGTTCCTGGAGCTACTGCTGTAATTTTACCACCTGTAACTGTTGCTACTGATGAATTACTTGTAGACCATGTTACAGTTTGGTTAGATGCATTTGCAGGTAAAACCATAGCTGTAATAGTTTCGGTTCCGCCTGGTCTTAATGTTACTTGTGTTTTACTTAAATAGATACCATCTTCTGGTGTAATAACTGTTACTGTACAAGTAGCTTTTTTACCATTTGATGATGTTGCTGTAATAGTTGATGTACCATTAGCTTTGGCTGTTACTTTACCATTTGTATCAACTGTTGCAACATTATTATTACTTGATGTCCAAGTAACTGTTTTATCACTAGCTGTTGATGGTTGAATTGTAGCAACTAATGTTTCAGTTTTATTTACTTCAATAATTGTTGATGTTTTATTTAATGATATAGATGAAACTGGAGTAACTACTGTTACTACACAAGTAGCTTTAAATCCACCTTCAGCTGTTTTAACTGTAATTGTTGATGTACCATTAGCTAAAGCTGTTACTTTACCATTTGTATCAACTGTTGCTACTGCTGTATTACTTGATGTCCAAGTTACAGCCTTATTCGAAGCATTTGTAGGTTGTACAGTAGCTATAAGTGTTTCAGTACTGTTTTTATTTATAGTTGTTGTTGTTTTATTTAATGTTACTCCTGTAACTCTTGTTGTAACTGTTACTGTAGCCGTATCACGGAAATTACCGTCTTGGCTAATAGCTGTAATTGTAGCAGTACCATTTCCTTTTCCTGTTACTTTACCGTTTGCATCAACTGTAGCAATATTATTATTACTTGATGTCCAACTTAATGTTTTATTTGATGCTGTTGTTGGAGTGTATTGTACACTCATTGTTCTAGATGCGCCATTATCTAGGGCAAATGTTGATGGAGTAATATCAATTCCTTGTAGTGGTGTTCTTACATGAATTGTACTCTGTGATTGATAGTTTCCGTCTTGAGAAGTTGCTGTAATAATTGCATCTCCATTAGCTTTAGCTGTTACTCTACCAGTTCCATCAACTGTTGCAACACTTGTATTATTTGATGACCAAGTAACTGTTTTGTTAGTTGCTGTTGATGGATTATATTGTATGTTTAATGGATAAACTTGTCCTGGTTGCAACTGTTGACTTGATGGTTGAATCGTTATACCTAGTAGCTTTGTAGTTACATTAACTCTAGCTTCTTTTTCATATAGTGTATCACCGCTATAATTATCTATTGCTCTTGCATGAACATATGTTGTTCCATTGTTTCGTCCAATAATACGTGCTGTCTGATCAGATGTTTGTTCAACACTAGCTATATTTGAGTTTTCAATATTAAATACGACATGGTAACCTGTTGCACTTCCTGGGTTTGGAACTGCAGTTATTGTTTTACTTTGACCTGTATAAACATCTACTACTGATGGAGATAATGAAATAGAATGTAGATTTGATAGAACTCTAACTGTACATCCAGTTCCTATACCACTAATAGTGTCATGAACTTCGATATGACCTATTCCTGGTGATACTGCTAGAAAATGTGCTGATACTCCACCTTGATCAGTAATATGTATATTACCGCTAGAAGAAAATACAAAATTAAATTGAGCACCTCCCGGTCCAAATGAAACACCAACAGTTGCTGATTCACCTACTTCCATAATGGAAGGGCAAGCTGATAATTGTAAATATTGGATATTTTCAACGGCTAATAAATCTCCCTCAAATACCTCGCTATTTTCAATTATTTTAGTTTCGTTTTCGTAATTAAATGCTACTAAAGATAATACTGGAGTTATTATCATCAATAGTAGTAAAAACATGATTTTGTTTAATCGTTTCATAATACACCACTCTCTATCTTAAATAATATCACATTCATATTATTATTTCAATCAACTTGTTAACTTCATTTCATTAAAAAAACTCAGATTTTTACTGAGTTTTTTACCAATATTCGTCTTGTTCAAATTCACCATCGAAGTTATAGTTTTCTTCTATGTTACGTTTTCTAGGTACTTTTGGTTCTTCTAATTCTCTTTCTTTTAGTATTTTATCTATTTTTTCTTCGATTTCGGTTTTAGAGAATGGTTTAGCTATATAACCAGCAAATCCTTCACTTTCATATTTTTCTTGAGCACCAGGATCTGTTTCAGCAGTTAATGCTATTACTGGAGTATCAAAACCATCTATTTCTTTAAGTTTCTTTAACGCTTCTTCTCCATTTAGAACAGGCATCATAATATCCATAAGAATTAAATCATAATCATTGTCTTCTATTACCTTATCGATACATTCTTGACCGTTATAACATTCTTCTAGTACTAAATCGAATTGTTCTAATATACGACGAACTACTTTTATATTAAGAGTATTATCATCAACTACAAGAACTTTCTTATATCCATAGCCTTCTTCTTCATAATTGATTTCATTTAATCTTAATCTTTGAGTTTTGGATAAATCTGATTCTTCCATTAAATGAATCTTTTGAGGAATGATGAGAGTAAAGTTGGAACCTTCGCCATATTTACTATCAATGCTAATACTACCTTTCATCATCTCTATTAAACGTCTAGTAATAGCAAGTCCTAAACTTGTTCCTCCAGATTTTTCTCTTTCGATATTTAAACTTTCAATTCTTTCAAATACTCTTTCCATTTCTTCTGGTTTCATTCCACGACCTGTATCTTTAACACTTATGATAAGATTACAATCTTCACCAGACTTTTCCCATTTTACTTCATACCAAATATCTCCACCTTCAGTATATTTAATGGCGTTGTTAATTAAGTTGTTAACAATTTTTTTCAAATATTTTTTATCACCAGTAAGTTCAAATGGGAAATCTTCAGCAACATCAGAATGGAAGTAAATTGGTTTATCACCAATACGGTCTTCTCCCTTTTTGCTTAAATCTTCAAATAATTCTTTGGGATTATAATGAGATTCTACAATTTTTAATGTACCATTTTCAAGTGCAATAAAATCAAGGACGTTATCTAATAATTCAAGTAATGATTTAGAAGCAGCGTTTAGATCTTCGGCATCTTCTCTTATTTCTTCAGGAATGTTTTCATAATCGTTTATATCATCAGATAGACCTACTATGGTATTTAATGCTGTTCTTATTTCATGAGATATACTTGATAAAAACTCGTTGTTATCTTTTTTTTCATTCATTTTCTTCACCTTCTCTTTATTACGATGAATATATGTTATTGTTTCTCTATTTTAATTATATAAAGATAATTATTATGAAGTCAATGGACAATATGGGGTGGATTTGTTGCAAAAAAAAGACCTCTATAGGGGGCTTCTTCATAATTATATCATTTTTTGGTGGGTAATATAAGAATTATATTATCAATAGTATAGCTATATAATTGGAGTATGTTTTTTTGGAGGTAGAGTTATGGCGAAGTATGTGTTTGTCACAGGGGGTGTAGTTTCAGGGTTAGGTAAAGGTATTACGGCATCATCTATTGCATTATTGTTAAAATCTAGAGGGTATAAGGTTTTTATGCAGAAATTTGATCCTTATATTAATGTGGATCCAGGTACTATGAATCCAATACAACACGGAGAAGTATTTGTAACTTACGATGGTTGTGAAACTGATTTAGATTTAGGTCATTATGAAAGATTTATTGATGAAGAATTAAATTATACATCTAATATAACAAGTGGTAAAATTTATAAGTCTGTAATTGATAAAGAAAGACATGGAGATTATTTAGGAGCTACTGTTCAAGTAGTACCACATATTACCAATGAAATTAAAAATAAAGTATATGAAGCTGGTAATACTAGTAATGCAGATGTTGTTATTACGGAAATTGGTGGTACTGTTGGTGATATTGAATCACAATGTTTTTTAGAAGCTATTAGACAAATTCAATATGAAAAAGGTTCTAGTGATACGTTCTTTATTCATTGTACTTTAATACCTTATATATACGGTTCAAATGAGTTAAAGACTAAACCAACACAAAATAGTGTTAGAGATTTAAGAAATCTTGGTATAAGACCTGATGCTTTAGTGTGTAGAGCACCATTTAATACAACACAAGCTATGAAAGAAAAGCTATCAATGTTTTGTAATGTTCCAGTCGAAAATATAATTGATTCTATTGATGTTAAGAATATTTATGATATTCCTATTAACTATTATGAACAACATATAGATGAAATTATTTTAAAACAGTTTGGTTTAGATGTTAGAGAAGCTAATATAGATTATTGGAAGAAATTAATTAAAACAGTTGATAATTTAAAAAATGAAATTGAGATAAGTTTAGTTGGTAAATATACAGAATTGCATGATGCTTATATATCAGTTGTAGAATCATTACATCATGCTGGTTATAAACATAATGTTAAAGTGAATATTAATTGGGTTGATTCAGAAAAATTAGAAAAAGATGTTGATTTAAAAGAAGTATTTAAAAATTCTAAAGGAATTATTGTTCCTGGTGGTTTTGGAAGTCGTGGAATTGAAGGAATGATTAAAGCTATTACATATGCTAGAGAAAACAATATTCCTTATCTTGGTTTGTGTTTAGGTATGCAATTATCTGTTATTGAATTTGCTAGAAATGTATGCGGTATTGAGGATGCTAATTCTACAGAATTTAATCCATTATGTGATAATCCTATTATCGATTTAATGAGTGATCAAAAGAGTGTTGTTAATATGGGTGGTACTTTAAGATTGGGTAATTATGAGTGTACTTTAAAGAAAGATACTTTAGCTTATGCAGATTATAAAAAAGATAAAATACTTGAAAGACATAGACATCGTTATGAATTCAACAATAAATATAAAGATATTTTAGAAAAACATGGTATGATATTTTCAGGCAAGAATGATCAAGCTGATTTAGTTGAAATAATTGAACTGCCAAAACATAAACATTTTATAGCTTGTCAATTTCATCCTGAATTTAAATCTAGACCTACTAAGCCTCATCCATTGTTTGATTCATTTATTAAAGCAAGTAAAAACTAACTCTATGAGTTAGTTTTTTTCAATAAAAAACGTCGATATTTCGACGATTTTAACTATTGGAGCGGTAGGTTGTTATTAACACAACTTTATTGCCAAAACATTGGTGATATACAAATCACCTAAAATAATTATAACATATTTATCTGCTTTTTCAATTATAATTCGAGAGAATACCATTAGTTAAAAATATAATATTATTATTTAGCAACAATAAAAGTTTTGTTGCTAGTTGTCTAAAGGATTATCATAATCGTCTTTCAACGATTCTATTTCAGCATTAAGGTGATTTATATATTTTTCTATTGTTTCTGAATATAAATCTTCTTTTTCTTTGACAAAGACAAATTTTACTTCTTCGTTGTTAACGATATTTTCTAAAATTTTGTAAAACATTTTCTTCGTGTTAGTTTGATCATCAGATGTTATTTCAATTCTCACTGGTTCTTCAAAATTAAAAACAGCAAAGGCTTTTTCATCTTCTTCTATGATTGTTACATTTATTTCACTATTCATATAAATCTCCTCTTTCTTCAAATGCTTCTTTTCCGCCCTCTAAATATTTAATACTTTCTTCTTTCCAACTAAGTATTTCATCGGTTGTTATTTCCCTTAATTCATCGGTAAACATATTACCAATATATGTCTTATATTTATCATTATCTACTATTTTCAAGATTGAGCACGAAGGTCTAGTCCTGATTGCTATATTTGCATCATGAGTTGCTATTACTAAAGCTTTCTTTGCTGAAGCTAATCTTTTTATTAATGGAACTATTTCTTCATTTATATAGGTACTACCTAGATTTGCTTCTGGCTCATCAATTAAATAAATATCATAATTGTCATTTGACATTAAATCATGTTGTAGTGACAAAATTGCTAGTTCTCCTTTTGATGGTTTATAATTTGAACCGTTTATTGTAAATTCTTTTTTTACCGAAATGAATTTATCAATGGAAGTAAGTCTAATTTTCAAGGCATTTTCCTTTATTTCTTTTATATAATCCATTATTCTATCTGACGTTATATTATCATTTATTTTTTCCAACCCTTGTATTATATTGGTTAATTCTCCCTTATTAGTTTGTAAGCTTTTTGAATCAATTGTTCTTTTGTTTTTAGAATTTATAAAAGAATAAGTGGTGGTTAATTTTACCTCACCTTTTGCCCCCAGTTTCCCTATAAGTAAATCGTTTGAATTAGTCTTATTATTTAAGGTGCATAAAACCTCGTTCGTGCACTTTTTTAGTTCTACTCTTTTCTTTACAAATTCGCATAGCCCTGTTTCTGTAGGCATAGAAGGACTCCCAACGTTTTGTGATACATACTTATTCATTTTATCAATGAAATCATCTAACATTTTTTTAGAATTTTCCTCAATCCATGCTTCTGTATATTTTTTGAAAATATTGTTTTTTATTCTCTCTAATAACTTCAACAAATCATTTATTTCTAGTTCATTTATTTTTTTGTATTCAAATTTTTTTACCTTTGAAATAAAATTATCAATATTATTAATATCCTCATACAATCCTTTATATGCTTTGCTTGTAAAAGAGTGTATCTTATTTATTTCTAAACATTTCATTTTTTTCTTTTTCTTATTAGTTGAAGCATTTTTATAATATTTATAATAATTTTTAAGAGAAGTAGGATTATTATCATTAAAATCTTCAATTAATAATATTTCGCTTTTAAAATCCTTTTCAAGATTAAGTTTGGCATAAGAAAAATCTTCAATATTTGTTTTAATCTTGTTATCATACCATACTTGTTTATCTCCACCTGAAAAATATTGGTATTTAAGTCCTTTTAATTCGTAATGATTCTTTAGTGAATTTAGGATTTCAGTTTTTCCACTTCCTTTATCACCAAAAATAATATTAACATCGTCATAAATTGGAATCGTAAAAGGGTATTCTTTATTATCACTATCGCCATATACTTGCACATCTTCATTAAAATTTTCATTTATTAAATCATTAATCAATAAGGAATCTTTATCTACTAGTCTTATTAAGTGCTGAAAATCTTTTACATCAAATTTCAATTCTGCGAAAGAACATTTTTCGTATTCTTCCCATTTTATTACGTCTGTCCCAATTATTGCTCTATGATTATTACTTTGTAAAACACCTATTGAAACTATATTTGAGGCCTCTTTTAATAAGCGTAGTGGTTTATTCATAATAGACTTTAAATCTTTTAAATCTTCCTCTGACAATTGTTTATCTTTAAGGAAATGAGCTATGTAAATGATATCTAAGTCTTTAAAAGTATTATATAGTTCATGGCTATTTATACAAAAATCGTCTGGTTTGGTATCTTTTAAAATTGATTTTACTTTTTCATTAAAAAAATCTATCTGCTCTGGATTTGCAATTAAAATAATATGTCCTTTTGTATTCTCTTTGTTTCCTTCTACATCTAATTCAATGCCAGGCATAATATAGCAACTATTCTCAACTATTTCTTTAAAAGCAATGTATTCTTCTTTATTAAAATAATTATGATTAGTAATTCCAATCATTTTTACTTCTGCAAGCTCAACTTTTTCCTTAAACATCTCTAGAGATACATTCCTAGAATCATCTTCAAATGATTTAGTTTTTTTTGTGTGACAATGTAAATCTATCTTCATATCGAAACCTCCATTTTATTTTTTATTATTGATTAAGCCAATTCCTTATATCTATTATTTGTATGCCCTCATAAGTATAAGAATCATGATGCGTTCTTGCTATTATCATTTTAGGATAAGCATCTTTTATTCTTAGTAATGGTTCAACTTCACGTTTGAATGTTTTACTATCAAAATCATTTCCTAAATCATCAGACACTTGAATATATATTTTCTCATTTCTTTTAGTCGCAACAAAATCTATTTCTTTATCATATAATGTTCCTACATATACTTCATATCCTCTTCTAAGTAATTCTATTGCTATGATATTTTCATAGACTCTTCCATAGTTGATATTTTTAGTTCCTAGCTTAGCATACTTAAATGATGGATCTACTAAATAATATTTATCCTGTGATGCTAAATATCTTTTGCCTTGAATATCATATCTTCTTATTTTATAGAATAGAAAGGCGTTGCATAGATATTTTATATACGAACTAACTGTTTTATGATTTATATTATCTTTATTATTGGTAAGTTGGTCAGAAATATTTCTTATTGATGTTAAATTTGAAATATTATCCATTAAAAAATCATTAATCATATCTAGTAAGTGATCTTTTTTTATGTTGTATTTGTTACATATATCTCTTTTTATTAAAGTATTATATACGTCATTTACATAAGAATACTTATCATTTATTTCTGGATATAAATAAGATCCTGATAATCCTCCTTCTAAAGTATAATTTTCAAAAGCTTGATCAGTATTATCTAAATTATAATATTCTAAATATTCTTTATAAGAAAATGGATAAATCTTTATTTCAAATGTTCTACCTGTAAATAATGTAGCTAAATCACTACTCATTAAAAAAGCATTTGATCCAGTTATGTAAATATCATATTTTTCTTCTGCGTGAAAATTATTAATTGCTTTTTCAAATCCTTCACACATTTGAACTTCATCTATTAATAAGAAGTTGTGTTTATTATCGTTATATTTTTCTTCTACATATTCTATTAGTTTGTGATATTCCTTTAAGCTTTCAAATTCAGTCAAATTATAATTTATGTGAATAATATTATAACCTTTCTCGGTGGTTTTAATATACTTTTTAAACTCTTCTAATAGTTTTGATTTGCCTGAACGTCTAACTCCTGTAATTACTTTAATATCGGGTGTATTCATAGTATGAATTAGTTTTTCTAAATAGAATGTTCTTTCGATTAGTTTCATATGCACTCCTCCATTTACATTTTATCACTTTATTTCCCAAAATCAAATATTTTTTCTTTTTGGGAAACAAGCATGGTGCTTTTGAAAAAATATTATTAAACATTTATATAAGTGTATTACCTTAAATAACAAAATAGTTAATTAAAAAAGGGGATTATCAATCCCCTTCTCTTAAACATTTATTATGTGTTTTCTTATTTCTTGTTTTTTTGGATTTCTTTATTTCTTTATCTATATCTACTTTCCATATTAATTCAAGAAATATAAATAATGTTCCTGAAACGAAAAATAATATTAAAATACTATACGAAATTATTTCATAATATTTTTGATTAATTGGCGGTAATATTGTGCATAATATTGGAACGACAATTATCGATACAATTGATACTATTCCGATGCTTAGTAATATTCTCAATAATATTATTTTTGTTTTTTCTTTCACATTTATCACCTGCCAAAAATACTTTTTTTAATATTGTTTAAACAATTTGCTATTTTTGATATAATGTTTACTTTTATACTTTGCTTTGTACTATTCATTGACGAAGATAGAACACTGTTTGCGACAACTGTTAAACCTGCTTGTAAAACTGTTTGCCCTTCGCTTTTTAATGCATATTTACCAACTATTGATGACAATAATTTTTGAGGTTTGAACCAACCGGAGTTGGTTTTTATAACGTTACTTGCCACATTTCCAGTAATATAAAGTGTTGCTGTGTTTAAAGGAATATCTACTGCCATATCTAAAGCAGAATTAATGAGATTCTCTTTTGTTAATTCTTTTTGTTCTTTTCCAACAAGATATTTAGAAGCAGAAGTGTATGATAAAACTTGGTTGGTTACAGATTCTGCAGTAGCACCCGCAATGCTTGCTTGGCCAATGCTTCCTGTAGCAGCAAGAACTCCTCCATATGTTGCTCCTCCAACAACTGCTCCGGCCAAATCTTCATTCCACTTTTTACCATTTACTTTATTTTCTATAACTTTTGCTGCTCCTCCAACTATTCCCCCGACAACAGCACTTGCAACAATCCACCAACCTTTTCCATTTTCTTTTCTGTTAGTAGGATTATTTCCACAATATATAAACATATTGTTTCCATTAAAAAATTGACCAGTAGAAACTAATGAATCTGCATTAATAAATCTTCCTATTTCAGGATTATAATATCTGCTATTCAAATAGTATAATTGTGTTTCTTCATCATAGTAATATGATCTATAACGAAATGGATTTATGATACCTAAGTTAATATTACTGTTATCAGTTATATTTTTTATAACTCCCCAATTGTCATATTCATATTTTACTATTTCGTTATAATTAGAGTTATAAATTCCTACAATGTCTCCAAACATATTTTTATGATAATAATATGTATTGTTATTATAGATAAATCCTAATAATTCATCTCCATTGTATAAATAGTATAGCATAGTTCCGTTTCTATTTTCAAATATGATTGATGTATCTTCTAAATAGTAATTAGTGGTTACGTTATTTACTATTTTAGATGTTCTAATACCATTTAGGTTATATTTATAATATATATTATTTGTTCCATCGGAATAAGTAGCTAATTCTCTACCATTCATCCAAGTTAAGGTTTTATTCCCGATTGTTAATGGATTGCCAATATTATCATATGTAATTGATTCATTATTATATTTAGTTAATAAATCTTGCCAATTAGAATCGTTATACTCATAAGTATCCTCATCTAGTAATGTACTTGTTCCATAAGTATATGTTTTTTTAGATAAGATATTCCCGTAATTATCATATGTATAATTGGTAGTTTTATTATCTGTTAAATTATCCTCTCTAATAAGTTGTGAATGACTATCATAATAATACTTATTAGTCAAAGTATTATTTTTTTTGATTTCAGTAATATTATATAGGTTATCATACGTATATTGGTAAGTATCGTTTCCATCTATTACTTTACTAACTACTAAACTTGTTTTATTTCCATGAGTTATATATTCATAATTCATATTACAATGATTATTAATGTTATTACTAATTAATCTACCTAAATAATCATAATTATAGTTAAAGTTCGTGTTGTTAACAGTTAATTGAGTTAATGCGCTTTCAGTATTATAACTATAATTATATGAATAATTGTGATTATTCAATTTCTCAGATTTGGTAATAATGTTGTTATCTTCATCATAATTATAATTTGTTTCATAGTCATTATAAATATAACTAGATAATCTTGAAGCGAAGTCATAGTTATATTTATATATGTCATTATTAGATGTTAGTCTTGTTACTCTTCCTAAATTATCATAATAATTTGTATATAAATCATTTGATTTGGTGATTGTTTTTATTCTATCGTATGAGTCATATGTGTAATTTATTTCATTATTATTTCCATATAATACCCTTGTTAAGTTACCATTATTATTTTCATAATAATTATTAACTAAAGTATTATTATTAATAGCAATACTTGAATTATTATTGTATTCATCATAATTAAACAAGTAGTTCTTTGTACCATGTGTAATCTTTGATAAATTATTATTTGTATATTCATATGATACTGATTGATTATCTTTAGTAATATTAGTAGTTCTAAATTTATTATCGTAAGTATAGTTTGTACTAACATTATTTGGATCAGTTATACAATTAATTAAGCCATTAGTAGAATTTATATTATAACTAGTAGTTTTATCTAATGGGTCTGTAACGTTTGTTACAAATCTTCCATCTGAAGTGTATTCAGCATTTGTTTCTACATATAGTTTTCTACTAAATTGTTCGAAATAAAATTGATATCTATATTCTTCATCTAAGTCATATTCATCTAATATTAATTCGTTTGAAGAATTAACTTTTAAATATTTATTAGGAGTATGATCAGGATCAGTATTCTTCAATTGAAGTGTATACCAGCCATTATTATCTTGTACCAGTTCAAATAGCATATTATCTGATATTGTACTTCTATATTGAAGCTTTAACTCATTGTTCGAATATACCAAATAATAATTATTTAGTATTTTATGGCTAATAGTATAATAATTACCATTTTGCACTATGTTAAATATACTATATGAACATTCTGATTCTCTTAATAGTATTCTTTTATCATAATTAACAAAGAAGTATTTATCTGTACCTTTTTGTCTTATATAATAAATATTATTATCGTTTAATTCATCTAAAGTTGCTCTATTATTTATTCTAGTTCTTACTGGATTCCCGTTTGAATCATATTTGATTTCATTTGTTATTCCAGTTGGTGAAACTGATCTTAATAATCTATCAGTTATATTATTATCATACTCAAATTTATAATTAGCACCCTTAGGGCTCATCATTGATAATAATTGATTGTTTTTATCATAAGACATTGTATCTTGTTCTTTTGATAGTGAAGTAGATGATACTAGGTTACCATTCTCATCATAATTATAAGAATATGCTGTTAAGTCTTTAAATAATGAAAAATTAGTTAAATATGTATCATTTGCATTTTCATTACTCATTATTCTTATTTGTATATTAGAATAATCGTATTCAGCAATGAAATTTTCAGAAAAGAACTGCCAATTGTCTGTACCTGTATTTAGATTTGTAAAAGGTACACAAGTTCCTTCTTCTTCGTTATTGTATTCAAAGAATACTGTTGCACAGATTCCGTTGCCTCCTATTCCGCCATTGAATTCAGTAGGTAGTATCCCTTCATTTTTATACCAAAAAGATAAATTAAATACATCTCCTGCTAGTCCACTTGTATTAAATGATTTTTCTAAAGTTAAACTTCCTTCAGGATCAGAGTGAATCTTTAAACAATTGTTTCCATCCTCAGTTGTGTTCTGACTATTAGTTTGGCCAGTAGAAGTTATATCCCATCCAGTAGGATTTAATTCTAATGAACTAGCATCTATCAAATTATAATAGTTAGCCACTTCTCCAACTTCTAATTGAACATCATCCATTGTCATTTCGGTAAAGTTAATATCGTCTATTATTAGATTCAATCTTGTTGATGGGTTTTCGCCCAAATCATAAGTTATACTATATCTTTTATACTCATTTGTTAAATTAATTGTCTCATCTTCTCTTGCAATTGAAATTGAACCAGATAGTGAAAGATTCGCACTTCCGTTACCTTTTGCATAAAAACTAAGTGTTACAGGTTCTTCTATCCAATCAACGTAAAATGAATTATATATTTTCGGTTCCACATTGGGACTACTATCAACAGTATATTTAGCAGCTTTTGCACCAGTTCTCGCATCCGAAACATATGTTTTAGTTACTGAAGAACTTGTAGTAAAACTATCATCTTCATTTTCAAAAGACGAGTCTTCAATTAAATTATCAACATGTCTAATTAATGATTTATCAACAGTTATTTTGTTTTTAGTATTACTTTCATCTCCGAAAACATATGATTTACCGTATGCGTTAGATAAGTCATCGTCATCATCTAAATTGGTAATGTTAATTGTATTTCCATATTCATTAAAAGTTAAAGTATTTAATCTACCTTTGTTATCAGTTATTTTTGTATCATCAACTGAATAAACAAATGTTAAATAATTACCAATATTATTTTGAGTACTTAATTCAGAAACTTTGGATACTTTGGATGTTAAATTATTAATGTACTCATATTTAGTAGCTAGTCCATTCGGATTTGTTATTTTTTCAATCAAATTATCACTCGTATATACTATTGTTTCAGTATCACCAAGTGAAACAATTGACGTTAGTAAATTATTTGTTAAGTTAATTGTAGTTGTTTTATGAGGACTAGTAAATAAAACATTGTTTGTATTATAAGTAATAGAAACGTAATTGTTATTAGAATCTAAAACTCTATTTATTCTATGGTTATTATCAAATTCGATATTAATTTCTTTTCCATTTGTATCTTTTATTTGTGTTAAATAGTATACGTTATTATATAATTCAAACTTTGATTCATTTCCATTTTTGTCTTTCATTATATAATTGTTGTTGTTTAATTCGATTTTTAACGATAATCCATCTTCATCATAATAAATATTGTTATTTTCTTTAAAAAGATGTTCCGTACCATCTTCGTCTGTATATATAATGTTTGTGATATTTTGTTCTTCCAGATCAGTAACTAAAGTAAGTTTTTGATTCATGTTTAATTTAAATCCCAAACCATATCCATAATCTTCATTTAATACAACTGACCCTGTATTGTATACCAAATATAGATTTGCTGGCATTGGCCCGCCAATTGTATTTCCAACATCAAAAGTAGAAGTTAAATTACCAGTATAATTACAAATATGACTTTCGCCAAAATAATGTTGTTGAGATGTATATGATAAATATGGTTCTATTCCATTATAGTTCTTATAATCTAATATTAACGTTGGTAAATAGTCGGTTCCTTGCGTTCCATCTTTTGATATAAATTCAGCGATTGGATTTGAAGAATTATATGTTTCGTCATTCCATTTTATCATTACTCCATTATTAGTTTCTCCATTATACCAATCTTGAACAATATTTGTAATGTTAAATCCTTCTGTTTCTTTCATTATTTTTATTTCTTGGCTTGTCGGTAATGAGCTGCTTCTTCTAGTGCAAATATAATCATATATTTTTGATTCATATTTATCATTCATGTTTGCCCATTTTGCGGTAGATTCTGACCAAGATGTATTAATTTTATGTAAAACAATCTTAGGTCCAACATATAAAGGATCTGCACCGCTTATTGGATTATTAACTAAGAATAATCTAGCATTGACCATTCGATAATTTGTAGGTAATGTCGGCAAATTGAACTTAATTAAAGTTCTATATGATTTTGATGAATCAGTACCAACTAGTAGTTTTCCTTGATTATAAGTTGGAGTATTACCATCTCCATTAAAAATGTAAGTATCCACTAATCCAATTGTACTAGGGTTGTATGAATCCCTTGTCTTCTTTTTACTACTATCTCTTTTCTCTGTTGGAATGCTATATATTTCAATTTGGATATCTCCGTTTCGCTTTAAAAATCTCTTTGAATATTGAGTTCGGTATTCTGTTAATTCTATTCTATCTTGCATTAGAATACCTCCTAACTAGTTCTTTTCCAAATATTAACAGCTAAATATGGAGGAAGTGTAGTTGTACTTCCTGTATTACCAGCACTTTTTGATTCAGTTGATCCATAAACTTGAATTCCTTCATTACATGATGTTGAGTAGTTGTAGCCGGCTCCACCATCGGCTTTTCTTTCATTCGGTGTATAGCTAACACCAGTTTTAGTTCTATATCTTATTCCGTATGTTCCTGCGAATTGTGCAGCTGCATATAATGATCCATAACTATGAGAGTGTGCTGGAGTGGTATGGGTGTGTGATGTTTGGCCTCCTGTATTTCCCAATGCATAATTATTACCTGCACCAATTAAAAACTTATCCGTAATTTTTTCCCATGTTCCACCAAAAAGTGTTCCTGGGTTAACATCAACTACACTTAAGTAGATTGAACCTACTGGATATATTTGATCAAATGTAACCCCTGAAGATACATTAGTGGTAATACTATTACATATTAGATTTCCACTTGTATCCATACTAAATGTATTATTTTTAGATGTTATGCAGTTCGCATTTACGTTATTTGCATCTATGTCCAATCCGTTATTTGTTATTGTTAAATAATCTTCTATTGTACTCATATTTTAATTACTTCCTTTTCTTTCTTATTATTTTATTTTTAATATCCATCCTATTTTTAAATAGTTTGGATTTTTTTCTAAACTTGGATATTTATCCTTATTTAGATTAATTAATATACGTATTGTTGTTTTATATTTTTTAGCTATTTTAGATAAGTTATCACCCTTGACAACTATGTGTATATTATTTGAATTACCATTAGAATAACCTAATAATTCATTTACCTTAGTTTGAACTTCTGCATAGTTATATCCTAATTTTTCTAAGTTATTTTTTCTTTCAATACCATTTCCGTATTTTCCTTCTATTACTTCATAAGCTATTTCAAGTATTGATTTCGTGTTATTTCCTGAATATCCATTTAATCCGTTTGATTTTACATAGCTAGGAAAATCTTTAAATGAATAATCTTGATCTACAATTTTTCCTGCTATCTTGTTTGTTCTAATAAGATTAGTGCTTCCACCAAATTGCCATAAGTTAGCATTTATAAAATTTGGTTTACTTTTTCCCCAACTGGCAATCCATATTTCAAATCTTTCAAGTTTTTTATAATCAATATAATTTCTAAACCAATTAGAGTTTGCATATACCCCTGATATGTACTTATGATTTTTTAAATATTCGCAAAAACCTAGAATTGCATTTGTAACTTGTTGCTTACCAGCTTTAATTTGCCAGTGGCTATCTTCTACATCAATATAGATTGGATATTCAAATTGTTTTCCTTTTAAGCAATGCTCATATAAATATTCAGCTTCATCTTTACCTTTTTCATATGATGTTGCACAGCTATACCAGTAAGCTCCTACAGGAATATTTAATCTTTTACATTCTTTATAAAAATATTCAAATTGTGAATCTTTATTTTTAGATACTCCATTTCCATATCCAGTAAATCCTGCTCTAAGTATGATGAATTTAATTCCTTCTTGTTTAGCTTTTTCTAAATTAATACCTTTTTGATATACGGAAATATCTATTCCAAAATCAGGCATTTTTAATAGCTTCTTTCGTATTGTTAAAAGAATTACATATTTCTTCAATTAACATATTAAGTTCAAGTTCATTAATGGTAATTCCTTTTTCGTTTAGCATTTCAATTATGTATTTTTTTGCTTTTTCTAATTTTTCTTTGCCTTTTAAATCTTTATACAATTGTTCAACTGCGTTAACTACTGTTTTAACAACTTTTCTCTTTGTTTCATCAGTTACATTCTTTTCATAGATATCTTTTATTTTAGTGCCAATAAATGTTATTACAGCAGTTAATATTGTATAGATTATTGTGGCTCCATATGTTGAAATGAATTCTTCTATTATTTCCATTCTTTATACCTCCTTTGTATGGAAATTTATTGTGTTCCTCCTTTCTTTTGAAACATACTTGTCTCTATAAGAAAATTATAAAAAGCGAATTTTGCGAATTCTATCGCTAAAACAACGAACAAAAAAAATCGCTATATTAGCGACTTTTTCCTTACCAAGTTTCATTTAATACTACCTGAGCTTTGTTAATAGAATCATAACTATTAATAATGGAACCATCTAGACTGATTCCTGTATAATTAACAGTATATTTTTTAGAATTATTTAATGACACGTTTGTAATCGCGTGGGAATAATCTCCATATGCCTCTTGGGTTATTATAGTTAAACTTGTGTTTTTTTCAACGTCAAAATAGAATGTTTGTTTTAATGTAGATAAATTCCCTGGTGGTAGTAAAAATGATGTACCAGCACCAACACTAAATGTTTGTGGATAATTAGTAGTAGTTGTATAACATGGCCCAGAAGTTAAACAATAGTATTGTTCAAAATGTGTAGATCCATGTACTTTTACCGTTGAAAAATGGCCAATTCCTATAATATCGTAACTTCTAGTTGAAGGAATATTCTTCCAATATAATACATTCTTATATCGATAATAACTACCATTCTTTGTTATTGATGTTGTCATTCTTTTATATGTTGTTTCTATTGTAGAAGAGTTCTTTGGTTCGTTAGATATGTTTGCGTTATTATACTCTTCTTCAGTTATTTCGTACGTAATCGATATATTATTGTTAAAACTCATATTGTTATTTCCAACATAGCTTATCGTTTTATAATACTTTGTACTTGATGCAACAATATCTTCTTCAGCATTAACTGATGAGGAAAGAGAAATGAAACAAACAATAAAAAAAGATACTATTAAAAACCTTTTCATATTTCCTCCTTTCTACTTTTATTTTATAATTAGAAAGTTGCAAATTATATCGCTTTTTAAACGATAAAAATCGCTAAAATAGCGATTTATTTTGTTTTTAGTAGTATAATCTCTGTTTCTTTTTTATTTTCATTGTCAAAATATGTTATAAGAAGTTTTAGATCTTTGTTTTTGCTGTATTTATTCTCTGATTGTTCTGAAAAATAAATATTTTGAAATGCTATATGAATTAATGTTAATTCCGAATATTCATCGGTTTTTGTCATTATCAAATTGTTATCATAATATAGTGATACTTCTAAATACTTTATCTTTGGTTCTAGGGTTGTTCCAATATACTCTGAATTGAACTGTAATTCTTTTATGTTGTAAATAATAGTTTCGTTATTATAAATAATATTTCCCTCTACATAGTATTTTTCATTATCATTGGTTAAACTTAGAACATGCCATTCTTTTATTTTAATACTTATAATGGATATAGAAAAAGAAATTATTGTTATTAATAGAATCAACAAAAAATTAATTATTATTTTTCTTTTAGTAATTTGATTATACTTGTTGATATTCTTTAGAAAGTTTTCATCCTTATTTTTATGGTCTTTACTGTATGATTTATTTCTCTCACATTGCATTATTTCTGCTATTGATATATTGTACAAATCACTTAACTTTGTTAAATATTGTATAGGCGGAGTATATACTCCAGTTTCCCATTTTGAAATAGTTCTATTATCACAATCAATTAACTCGGCTAATTTTTCTTGAGTTAAACCTTTTTCTTTTCTTAATTCAGCCAAGAACTTACCTAATTTACCATTATCCATTAAATAACATTCCTTTAATCTTCTCTAAATAATTCCATTATATTTATGTCTAATGCATCCGCTATATAAGTTAGCTTTTCTACTGAAGGATGTTTCTTTCTCTTCTCGTTTTCAATATCTGTCATATAACATCTGCTGATACCAGCCATATCTGCTAATTCTTCTTGAGTAAGATTTTTTTCATTCCTGTATTTTTTAATATTCTTTCTAACTACATTATAGTAATATTCATTATCATGTATTATTACTAATCTTTTAATTTCTTTTATTTTTCTACTTTTAGACATATGTACCACCAGCCTATATTTATTTTGTTTTAAATAGGCATTTATTTATATAGGCTCGTAGCCACATAAAAAGAATAGACTACAATCTATCCTTTAAAATTATTAATAATATTAACGTTGTATTGTATCTATTTTATAATCTATTGTTTCTTTTAGATCTATAAACATTATTTCTTTTTCCATCTTTTTATGATTGTCTTCTATAATCTTACAAGTTTTAATTTTTGTTTGAAGACTATTAATAATTTCATTGTAAAATTCTACTTTTAAATAACATTCTTTTTTTAAAACTGAATCTTTTGTTTTAGACTTTAATTCATAAGTCCTTTTTCTAGAGTAAGTAATATCATTTAATAATTCTTTATTCATTTGATAAAAACAATGTAATTCTTCTTTGGTATTAATCTTATTCTCTGTCATGAATCTTATTTCAAGATTGTATCTTTCTAATTTATCAACTTCCTTTTTCATCTCCGCACTTAAAGGATAGTTTCTTGGACTTTTCTCATAAGTTTTGATTTTAAAAATATAATATAGAAACATTGCAATTAAACTTCTCTGATTCTTATAATATTCTTTTTTATAATGATTGTATTGTAATTGATCGTCCATTGTTAATTTATCAGGGACTTCATCAAGTATTCGTTCATTGATTCTATCGATGGAGTAATCTTCTCCAAATTGTCTTTCTATTCTAATGTTTCGATTCTTGTTTAAACTTCTAACTGATAGTTTTCCATAACGATTAATAACTACATAATTATTCTTTTTCATTATGTTTAAAAAGTCCGAATAATTGAATGCATTTTTAATTGCCATATCAATTGCAGTTTGTGTTCTATTAGAGTAATTATCATGATAAAGATAATAATTAAAATCTATATGTTTCTTTGGTGTCGGTTTTTCTTGTAAATAACTCAATCCATGTTCTTCACAAATAAGGTCATTAGTATTTCTCAATCTTGCCATTTCTTTATTGCTGTAATTATATTTTTTACCATCTTTGATTCCAACTGAATTGACTACAAAATGATTATGAATATGATTAGTATTTAGATGTGTTGTAACGACTACCTGATAATTATCTCCCCACATTTCTTTCGCAAGTTCACATCCGATTTTATGAGCAAGTTCAGGAGTTACTTCTCCCTCTTTAAATGATTGGTATCCATGAAATCCTTGAATGCCATCTAGTTTGTTGTAAGCTTTTTTAACTTGCATCATATCTTGATAAACTTTCTTGCTATTACAATTGATTCCGGTTACATAAAACTGTTCTTCAGTTTTATTTTTGTTCTCTGCGTAATCAATTGTATTTGATAAATCTGATAAAGGAATTTTTGTCTTGTTTTTGTTTTCTACATAATTAATTGTTTTGTTTATGGTCATTTTAATTGGCCATAGTGAAGTAGTCGCCATCTTACACCTCCTAATCTAATTTATTATTTAATTTTTCAATTACTTTTTCTAAATCTTCTAATGAAGTTTTAACAACTCCCGTTAGAAAAGAATCTACTTCTCCATATTCTTCAATCTTTGTATTTATTTTTTCCAAATTGAAATTTACTTTTTGAATTTCTAGAATAGAGTTGAGTATCTCTTGATTACTTTTCTTGTTAACTACATTTCCAAGAATAAGTAGTCTTAAGTATTCAGATCTTGATAGTCCAAGTTCAGCTCTATCAGTATCTAACTTTTCTAGTTCTTCTTCACTAAAATAAATCTCAATTCTTTTGTCTCTTCTTCTCATAAAAACTCCTTTCGGGGATTGGGGTGTCCCCATAATTGGATTTACCATGTAAGGGGTACAAATCCGTTGCTTGCTAATTATCTTTTTTAGAATCAATTTGATCAATTAATTCTACTTTTACTGGCTTAGTCGGTATCTCATTTATAGCTTTTATCTCTTCAAAATCTACAACACTATCGTCTGGTATATAGTTAAATAATCGTTCAAAATCTTTATCTTCTTTTGCTCTAATTATCTCCTTACCTTTGATATAAACTATTCCAAATTTATATTCATCCATCTCGGCTTTTGGATCTTTTTTGTAATAATCTTCTAGAGGAAATACTCTTACTATTGCAGAATCATCTGAAAGAAAATCAAAGAAGAAAGCTTGGTCTTTAACAAAATAGGTTGCTTCTGTATATGAAACATGATAGTAATGATAAAGTCTAATAATAACTTCTTCTGCCTCTTCTTCTGATAAGAATTCACTAAATCTAATTAGCCCTAAAGTATTAAAGAATAAGCATTCTTTCTTTCTGTCAATATAACCATTGGCATAAAGTTCATTACAAGGTTTGGCCACTGATTCTCTAAAGTTAATTTGGCTTACAACGCATTCTCGTCCAACCATTTTAAGTTCAATTGAATCAACAAAATTTCTAACTAATTTTGCTTTTTCATCTCTGGTTTTTGTTTTCCAAGTTCCAATTCTTTTTTCGTATTCCTCTGGATGCGTTTGTCTATTTAAGTATGCTATATCTCTTGCTACTAGAATATCTTTAGCAGAATAATGATAAGGTTCTACTTTATCAGCTTTATCAATTTTATCTTGTAACATCTTAATAGTATCTTCTATTTTTTTAGTTTCTTTTTTAAATTCTTCCATTGAAAACATATTATCTAAATATGCTTTTTTTAATCGTTCTTGTCGTGATTTTTGATTCTCAATTTCTTTATTTATAGCATCTCTTGGTTCATCAAAGTTTTTAATAACCATTGGAAGAAAGAACTGATTTACAATTGAATCATATTCAATTATTTCATCCATAAACTCTTTAAAGTAATCTTCTATAACACTTTCTTTTAAATTCAATTTACAATCTCTACAATAATAATAGTAATAATCTCTTCCTTTTTTCTTAGTTGCTTTTCCGCCCATTATTCTGCCACATTTAGGGCAAATTATTTTTTGAACATAGATATAAGTTAATGTTCTTTGATAAGCTCTAGAGTTATTTTTCTTTTGATATTGGCATTCTTCCCAAACTTCTTTTGATACCAATGGTTCAACTACATCTTCATAATAAGTTGGTTTTTTTGTTCTTTTTCCATGGACAAAGTCTCCCTTGTATATTTCATTACTTAGAATTACACAAATAATATTATCTGCCCAATTCGTTCTTCCAAGTACTTGTTCTTTATTAAATAAATTAGCAATCTTTTGATATGATAAACCATCATGATAAAGCTGGAAAATTCTAATAACTACATCTTTAGTGGCTTCATCAACCACAAGTTTTTTATTTTCATGTTTGTATCCAAGAGGAGCTCTATGTGGAATATGACCTTGTTTAATTGCTCCTGCAAGTCCAATTTTGGTTCTTTCACTTGTCTTTTCAATTTCATTCTGAGAAACACTCATCATTATTCTTGATACCATTTTGCCATCTGATGACTCTGTATTTATATCATCATAAACGAAGTCTAAATAAGCATCATTTTCTTCAATGAAAGAGATTATTTCTTCCCAATCATATACACTTCTTGAAATTCTATCTTGCTTTATAGCCAACATGGTATTAAGCTTTTTATTTCTAATATCTTCTTTTAATCTTTCAAATTCAGGTCTTTTAACGCCTTTTTTAGCACTAATTCCTTCATCAGTATAATAACCGCCAATTTCATATTCATTAATCTTACAATAGGCTTCTAAACGTTCTTTTTGCTCTGGTAAACTGAATCCGTCGCTTACTTGATCTTCAGTACTTACTCTCATATAAAGTCCTGCAATTTTTTTAACATCCTTATCATTAATTTTCATAGATTCAACTCCTTTCAACAAACAAAAAAGGTGTCAAAAGTATTAAAGACTTAATACTACTGACACCTCGTTATCGATATTATAATTTTTTAATTTAGACTTGTGTTTCATTGATGTACCTCCTTTAAATAAGGACTTGTACCTCTTTATTGGTTATTTATAATATCACTTTTTTACGATAAGTCAATAGTTTAAAGCTTTCTAATATAGTCTTGAAGTTCACTAAACGTGAGAGATTTAAATAGATTTCCTAAATATACTTTCTTATCATGGTTAAATGCTAAAAATGTTCTTCCCTTAATAATTATTCTATTCGGCTCAATATAACTTAAATTTGTCTTTTCTATTTTTCTAATTGCACCATTGATGATTGTAGGTTTAACATTGCAAAACTCACATATAAAATTAATTTTATGTTTTAGTTCATCCTCTATAGGGATTTCTCTAGTAGTTATCTCTATCATATTTAACTTCCTTTTTTTTATCTTTCTTTATCAGTTTTGTTTTTCTTTTGTGCTTTCTTATGTAAATCTTCGATAATAGCATCATCCCATTCATCATAACGAGATGGTCCAGCTAAAAGCATATTAGTTTCAGAATCATACTTAACATATTTCATAATCCTAAGTTCTAGCATTGTATCTTTGATAGTTTCTATATTATCAGAACAATATTTAGATAACTCTAAAGCATTTATTTCATCATTGAATAGAATCATACTTAAGAAACCTTTAGCATTTAAAGATAAGTCTTTATCAGTTAAATATTTCATAATTGACTTATACATTGTGTAACGTTTCATAGTTTCACCATCCTTTCTTTTATAGAAAGTTGGTTTTATCACAACAAAAAAACCACTCTTTCGAGTGATCTGTATAATTAAGTTCGGAAAAATTCCGAACAGATTCACCAATGGAGCGGGTGATGGGAATCGAACCCACGTTATCAGCTTGGAAGGCTGAAGCTCTACCATTAAACTACACCCGCATCAGTAGGCATTTTTAATTATAACAGAAAATCATTAAATTGCAAGTAAAAATGCCTTTTTTTGTATTATTTATGCGTATTTATGTAGTTTTGAACTTGTTCTGCATCATCTAGATGTATCTTTTCATGACCTATTATTTGATAATCTTCATGACCTTTACCTAAAATAAGTACTACATCATTCTTTTTTATCATATCTAATGCTTTAGCAATAGCTGTTGGTCTATCAAGTTCTACTTCATAGTTGTCAGTGTGAACTCCTGCTAGAATATCATCCATAATCTTTTGTGGATCTTCTGTACGAGGATTATCACTTGTTAGAATTACATAATCACTTTTTTCAGTTGCTATATTACCCATGATAGGACGTTTCTTAGGGTCTCTATCTCCACCACAACCTACAATAGTAATAACTCTACCCTTTTTGTTTTCTGTGAAAGCATCAATTATTTTTTCAACAGCATCAGGTGTATGAGCATAATCAATTACTGCTTCACCATCTTTTACTTTAATAATTTCACATCTTCCTTTTGGAGGATAGATTTCTGGAGTTACTTTTATTATTTCTTCAATTGAGTAACCTATATTATTAATTAGTGATAATGCTGTTAAGTAGTTATATACGTTAAATGTACTTCTTAAGTTAGTTTCTACTTCATATTCTTTTTCTGGAGTACTAAATTTAATAAATGTACCTTTATCTGTATCTTTATAATCAATTATTTTATAATCATTACCTGCTTTACCAAATGTTAAAGTATTATCATATGCTGCTTCCCATTTATTAGCACAAGGATCATCAGCGTTAACTATCATTGGTCCATCTAGTTGTTTTAAAATTAATTGTTTAGCTTCTAGATAAGCTTCCATAGTTTTATGATAATCTAGATGATCTTGTGTAAGATTAGTAAAGGCAGCTGTTTTATATCTTAATCCTTTAACTCTTTCTTGATGTAATGCATGTGAACTTACTTCCATCATTACTGTCTTACAGCCATCTTCTTTAGCTTCTAGTAATAACTCATACAAATCTAAGATATTAGGAGTTGTATTTGGTAATTCTATAAAGTCTTTATCTGGTAGATAATAACCTATTGTTCCAATATATCCTGTTTTATTTCCTAATTTATTCAATATTTGATAAGTAAGATATGCTGTTGTAGTTTTACCATTAGTACCAGTTACTCCTATTAAAGTCATTTCATTTACTTCTTCTGAATAATGTTCTGATACATAATCAGTTAACCATCTATTTGTATCTTCAACAATTTCTTGTTCAATAGGACAATCTACTTTATGTTCAACAATAGCTTTTGCTGCTCCAAGTTCATAAGCTTTAGCAACATAATCATGTCCATCAACTGTTGTACCTGGTAAAGCAACAAAGGTATCTCCTTTTTTTATTTTTCGTGAATCAATCTTAATATTAATCATAATTTTCCACCTCATAAATTAATTTTACTATTTTTTTTCATAGTCAACAATTACCTAATTCCACATTATTATTGTTTTTGATTATTATAGTCCACAATTATTAATTAACGTGAAACTTTATTCATATAATATGTTATAATACCTTCAAGGAGAGATAACTATGGAATCAGATGTTAGGGAACCAAGACAAAAAAGAGCTATTGAAAAAAAAGAAAAAATTATAAAAGCAGGTTTTGATTTAATATGTGAAAATGGTTACTACTCTACTAATACTGCAGAAATAGCTAAAGCTGCTGAAGTATCTACAGGTATTGTGTATCAATATTTTAAAGATAAACATGATATTTTTATGGCTGCTATGGAAAAATATGGCGAAGGTATATTCTTTCCTATGTTAAATGCTAATGAAGATTTTAAGATTCAAGATTTTGATAAATTAATTAAAAATATGATAAAAAAACATATTGAAGAGCATAAGGTATCTAGTATTGCTCATGAAGAAATAACAGCAATGATACATAGTGATAAAGAAGTAGCAGAGTTTTATTATCGTAAAGAAATAGAATTAACAGGAAAGATAAAACAAATTCTTTTAAATAATCATTTTAGAGATGAACATCTTGAAGAAAAAGTACATATCATGTTAGGTATGATTGAAAATTTATGTCATGAAGTAATATATCATAAACATAAAGATATGGATTATGATGTGATGACTGATTTAGTTATTAATAATATAAAAGAACTATTTAAAAAAGACTTAAGTTAATAAGTCTTTTTTTATTCATTACCTTTTAGGCTAGTTACCATATCAATGTTTTTTATTTTTCTTGCTAGGAATTTTGATACTAGATATGAGACTATAAATGTTCCTATAGCAGATATGATATATGTTCTGATAGTTATATATGCTGCAAAATCATAATGTTCTTCTATAGCAGTTTTAAACAACCAATCAGTTAGGAGGAAGCCTAAAGGTAAACCAATTATTATAGAAACAATAGCTATCCAATTATTTTGTTTAATAAAGATATGTTTTATTTGTTTATCTTTGAAACCTAATACTTTTAAAGTAGCAAATTGATATTCTTTTTCAGTGTATGAAAGGATTCCTAAATTATAGATTATTATTCCTCCAAGAAGGATGGCTATGCTAATGATTAAAACTAGCATTGTTTTCATCATTGATAACATATTATTCATTCCTTCTTTTAGGGATTCAATATCTTGTACTACTTCAACATTTTCTATTTCTTTAACATTCTTTAGATTAACATTTGTATATAAGGAATCTGGTTGATATGTTAATCCTAGTGATTCTAAATATTCTCTAGTCATTGAAATATTTTGATTTTGAGGATCCTTATTAAACCCTATTATTTTGGAAGTATAGTATTTATTATCACCATATATATGCCATGTTATTTCATCACCAAGCTGATAGCCTTTAGTTTCAGCAAGTTTATATGTTATAAATACTCCATCATTAGTTGGTTTATCTATTATTTTATTTTTACGGTTAACAAATCTAACATAATCTTTAGCATCTGTAACAAAGATATTATTTGCTTCTCTATTACCATCATCATCTTTTATTTCAATACCTAAACTTTCTGATGTATAATCTCCATATTTATCATATAGAATTTTTAATTCATTATCATTAAGATTTTCTTTTAAGTTAAGTTTGTAATCGAAATTATAAATAGTTTCAAATTGTAATTCTACAAAGTAATTCATGGAATCTAACATTCCAAATGAACAAACTATTAGCATACAACAACCTACTACACCAGCAACTCCCATAAATGTTCTCATTTTATTTCTTAAGATATCTCTAACGTTCCAGATAGATTCAAATGATAGTTTTTTAAAGATTTCCTTTTTAGTTATATTTATAACTCTTCCCTTAACATTAGGTATTTTTGTTCTTAGAGTTTCTGCTGGGTTTTCTTTTAGAATTTTTCTACCAGTTATGTATGTTATTAGAGATACTGCTAAGATAACTAATAATGCTACTAAATAGCTTTTTGGATTCATAGATGGTTTACCATTTGGCATTTCAAAGAAGGCCATTTGTAAATTCATGAAAACATTTCCTATAAAGAAGTATCCTAATAATAAACCTACTATAGCTGCTAAAATAGCTATCCAAAAGCCATAACCAATATAATGTAAAAGTATTTTTTGATTACTAAATCCTAGGGCTTTTAAAGTACCTATTTGAGTTCTTTGATTTTTAACTACTCTAGTCATTGTTGTTATTACTGATAACATTGCTATGAATAAGAATATACCTGAGAAAACGCCAACATATGTTTTTCCTTCATCTATTTCTCCTTGGTAAGTTACATATGATATGGTATCTTCTATTTTAACTATTGCTTTAGCATTTTCAATATTATCTTCTATATCATTTTTTACTTTATTAACATTCTCTTTTTCATTTACATCAACCATTATTGTGTTAAAAGGTATATACTCTTTGTAGTTAAAATCTGGCATTATTTGATTAAATGTTTTTTCATTTAGATTGTTTTCTTTCATAACTAAAGATTTAATATATTCTTCGGTTATCTCATCTGTTGACATATATGCAAAACCAAAATCTTTTCGTTCTGGATATAATTCTGATTCATCTCTAGTATCATATAAATGATCTGGGACATTAATGATACCTTTTACTTCTTCTTGGAGTTCCATTGTTTCATATTTAACTAGAATGGTATCGCCAACTTTAATATCATTTTCAAGAGCATAGAATCTATCTAACCAGATACCTGGTCCATTTTTAAATTCTTCGCCTTCAAAAATATAAAATTTAGAGATGTTATTTGATTCTACAAAGTTTAATAATAAGGTTTTATCTTCATTAGTTGTTGCTGTTATAGATAATTTTAATTCAGCATCTTTAACATTATTTATTTCTTTTATATTGTTTAAATCTTCTCTAGTTAATAAACCCATTACGTTTAAATCTTGAAGGTTGTTTTCGGTATAAAACTTATCGGCTGATTTAGTCATACCATCCATATATGCTTCAATACCTGAATAAGCCATTACACCAATCATTATCATTAAAAAGATAGTTATAAATTGAGATAAGTTATTTTTTATATCTCTAAACATTTTTCTTTTTAACATAATTACCACTTAACTTCGTCTATGTTTTTTGGATGTTCATTTATTTCATTGGATTCTACTTTACCATTTTTGATTCTAATAATACGATCAGCTATATCTGCTATTAATGAGTTATGAGTAACAATAATAACTGTTGTATCATTATCAGCTTGTTCACGTAATAGTTTTAATACTTCTACTCCAGTTTTAGAATCTAAGGCTCCAGTTGGTTCATCACAAAGGAGAACTTCTGGGTTTTTCATTATAGCTCTGGCAATGGATACTCTTTGTTGTTCACCACCAGATAATTCTTGTGGGAATTTATCAGCATGTTTTAATAAGCCAACACTTTTTAAGACTTCTTTAGCATCTTTAGATGTATTGGTTACATCTTTAATTAAGTTAACATTTTCTTCTACTGTTAATGTTGGCATAATATTATAAAACTGAAAGATAAAGCCAACGTCGTTGGCTCTATACCTTGTTAATTCTTGATCATTATATTTTGATATATCTTCTTCTCCAATTTTAATTGATCCGGAAGTGGCTTTATCCATTCCACCTAGAAGATTTAGTAGCGTTGATTTGCCTGCTCCTGATGGGCCTAGAATGACAACAAATTCACCTTGATTAATATTTAAGTCTACACCATCTAAAGCATTAAATTTTTGTTCTCCGACAATATAGGTTTTTTTTACATTTTTGAGTTCAATAAAGCTGTTCATCTATATTACCTTCTTTCTATTTTAATGACCACATTTATCACAATAAGGACAATTCTCACATCCGTGATGTTTTCTTGTTCTTATAATTATTAAAATAATTATTATTACTAATAAAGATATGATAACTGTATTAGCAATATTAATTCCATGAATACGTGATGATACTTGATAGAATATTGTTGCTAACGCCCATGCATATGCTGTTTGGAATAGAACTGCTTTAAGCATTTTCTTTTTGCTTCCTAATTCTCTAGCCATAGCACCTATAGCACCAAAGCATGGAGCTGAGAATAAGTTAAAGATCATGAAAGCATAAGCACTCTTAGCATTCATAAAACCAAATGTAGATGTTTCTGAGAAGATATCGTTAGCTTCTCCTTCTTCACCAAATCCGGCGATAATAGACATTGATGATACTACTTGTTCTTTAGCTACTAAACCTTGAATAGCTGATACAGTAGCACCCCAACTTCTTTCACCTAACATTGGTTCAAATACAATTGCTATTTTATCTCCTACTTTAGCTAGGATACTATCTTCTACTTCAACACCATATTGCATTTTAAAGTTAAATGATAATAAGAACCATATTGCAATAGAACATAATAGAATTATTGTTCCTGCTCTTTTAATAAAGGCCATTACTTTATCAAATACATCTTTAGCTACATATTTAATACTTGGTAATTTATATTCTGGTAATTCAGAGATGTATGTACTACTTGTGTTTTTATAAACAAATTTTTTCATTAGTAATGCTGTTAGAATAATAATTATTATTGCTAAGATATATAGTGAGAATGAGATAACTCCAGAATTTTTACCGAAGAAATATCCGGCGAAAAGAGAAATGATTGGAAGTTTTGCACTACAAGGTATGAAAGGAGTTAATATGGTCGTCATTTCTCTTTCGTCTTGATTTTCAATTATTCTAGCACCCATAATACCTGGTACTGAACAACCTGAACCAACTATAAATGGTATTAAGCTTTTGCCACTTAAACCAATACGTCTAAATATTTTATCTAAGAATAATGCTATTCTAGACATATATCCAGTTGTTTCTAATATACAAATACAAATAAATAAGATAATTAATTGAGGAACAAATCCTAATACTGCTCCTACTCCAGCAATAATACCATTAACAACTAATGATACTAACCATTCTGAAGTTCCAATACTAGTTAGCCATTCTTCTGTTGCTGCTCCTAGTGATTCAAACCAACCACCTATTAAATCAACTGTAAATGATCCTACTACACCAACTGATAAGTAATATATTAGGAACATAATAAGAGCAAAGATTGGTAGTGCTAACCATTTGTTTAAGAATATCTTATCTAGTTTATCTGTTAAACTAGTTTTATTTTTCTTTTTAAATACTTCTTTTCTAGTTTTAGATATGAAATCATATCTTTCAGTTGCAATTGTTTCTTCTAAATCAGTTTCATATAAATCAGTTAATCTTTTTCTGATGTTATCAATTTTAGAATTGTTATATTTTTTAAATCTTTTATCTTCTTCTAGAAGTTTAACTGATATAAATCTTTTATGGATTTCTTTTTTAGGAAGTTCATCTTCTATTTTTGTTATGGCTTCTTCTATTTTTTTATCATATATTTCTATCTCTTTTGTTTTAGATAAGTTATTAATTTCATCTAATAGTTTATCTATACCAGTTTCTTTCATAGCCGATACTAATACAACTGGTGTACCAAGTTTTTTAGATAATTCTTCTACATCAACAGTTATTCCTTTAGCTTCTAAAAGGTCAGCCATATTAAGTGCTACTATAACATGTGAATCTAGTTCTAGTAATTGAGTAGTTAAATATAGACTTCTTTCTAATTGAGTAGTATCTACTATATTAATTATGATATCTGGTTTATCATCAAAGACATATTGTCTTGAGATATCTTCTTCTATTGAATAAGGACTTAAGGAATATATTCCTGGTAAGTCAGTTATTTCATGTTTAGTTCCTTTAATCTTACCTGTTTTCTTTTCAATTGTTACACCAGGCCAGTTACCTATTTTGGCATGCATACCAGTTAAGGCATTAAACAGTGTAGTTTTACCACTATTTTGGTTACCTACTAATGCTATTTTCATTTAATCACCTCCACTAGAATACTAGATAGTTCTTTCTTGCTGATACATAGTTCATAGTCTCTTAAACTAATATCAATAGGATCACCCATTGGAGCTTTCTTTTTTACAGTTATTTCTACTCCTCTTGTTATTCCCATATCTAGTAGGTGACGTTTTATTTCTTTGTTGGATACATCAAGTTCAAGTACTTTTGCTTTGTCGCCAATTTTTAATTCATTAGCTGTACATTTTTTGTTCATTTCACATATCCTCCTTTATATGAAACATTTTTCATATTTCAACTTTAGTATAATACTATCTTTTTTTAATTTCAATAGATATATGAAACCTTTTTCATATTATTGGTATAAAAAAAGAGAATTACTTCTCTTTTATACTTCTTAAAGCTAATTTTCTTATTTCGTTTTCTTTTTGTAGTACTCTACCTATTTCTTCTTTGTGTTCAGGTTGTAATCCTTCTTTATCAGGATTTTCTTCATTATAGTATATAGGAGATACTAAATGTCCTCTAACCTTTTCTAAATCAGATACATTCCAATGGAAGAATTTAATTGTGTCTTCATCATCTAATACACAATAATGAATTATTTCAGGATGTCTAAATAAGTATAATCTTATTTCGTCTTCTTTCCATTGACCTATATATGTATTAGGAGATGTTCTTTTTCTAACATCTGGGGTTCTACCAATACATTCAATACCATATTTTTTGAATAAATCAAATAATCTAACGATGTACTCGGCTTCTGGATCTATCTCCATAGTATGTTCATCTATGTTAACTTTGCCTCCTGAAGATATTACTATTTTACAATTATATGTTTTACAAACATCAGATAAAACAGCAATTCTTTTTTCTACTATTTTTAGTAGTTCTTCTTCAGTACCATTATTATTACGAAGACCAGGATCATGCATACCATATAATGTACCATCAAAATCTAAGAAGATTACATTAGTTGGTTCATTAGTTTCATAATTAAGTTTTCTTAAAATTCTATTTTTATTATTAGGGAATCCTTGCATATAAAGAGAATAATCATAATCAAAACCAACTATATCACCATCAACTATTTCTCTTTCTTGTTCTTTAACATCTATATAGAAATAATCACCCATTATTTGTCTTATAATATAATGACTTATTGTTCTGCCTTTGTCATCTTTATATAAAGTATCTGAATGATAACCACCTGTTAAATTAAGTGATATATATGATGTTGTATCTTCGGGAATTGGTACATCCCAATACGTATCATATTGATCCATGTAACTTAATACTTCTTTTATAAAACTGTAAGTATCATTAATTATTTTTTGTAATTTAGCATCACTAAATTGTCTCTCTAAACTGGTTTTTCTTTCTTCGCGTTTAGAAGGTACATTATCTATTTCATATCTATATTGTTCTATTAAGTGATTTTTGTATTCTTTTAATGTAATCATATTTATTTCTCCTAGTAGCTTTAATATACCATATTTATTTTTGTTTTAAATACCTAATGAATGTTTTACTAGCAAATGTTAATGATACTGATTTATTTGTTGCTAAATAAATATTTATATTTGGTATTTTTTTATTTATATTTAATTCTTTTAAATTTCTAAAATTTCTTTTAGATAAATCTATAATTGCAAAGCCAATACCTAAACCAATATTAGTAAATTCAGTAATTAATTCTTGGCTCACAACTTCCATTTTAGGAATTAATTTAACGTTATTTTGAAGCGCAAGATAGTCTAATAATTTTCTGCTATTTGATTCTTCTTTTTGTAAAATTAGAGGAACTTTATTTAAATCTGCAAATGTATTTACATTATCATCAAAGAAATCTGGATTATAAATAAATCCTTGTTTTAATTCTGTTATCTTTTCTAAATTTAAATTTGTTTCTTTTATATTACTTTCATTAAATATAACGAAATCTAATTTTCCTAACTTTAAATCATTTATTAAATTACTAGTTAGATCATTTGTAATATTAATGTTTATATTAGGATAATCAAGATGAAAATCTTTTAAAGCGTTTATTAAAACTAGTTTAGTTAATGTAGTTGAACACCCTATTTTTATTTCGCCCTTGGATAAGTCTTTAAAAGAAGTAAATTCATTTTCTGCATTATTAATAAGTTCAAGAGCACCTTTAACATATTCGTAAAACATTTTACCCTCTTCGGTTAATTCCATACCTTTATTACTTCTTAGAAACAAAATTCCACCTAGTTGTTCTTCTAGTTTTTTTATTGATTGAGAAATAGCTGGTTGAGATATATGTAATTCTTCACTAGCTCTAGTCATGTGTTTATGTTTAGCTACTACATAAAAGATTCTATATAATTCTAAGTCTACGTTCATTATAAGTCCTCCTTATCAATATAATAACATATATATATTGTACTTATCAATGAAGCAGAAATAAAATGAAGATGAAAGGAAGGATAATATGTTTAAAGATTTAAATATCGTTGTAGGAATAACTGGAGGTATTGCTGCATATAAAGCTTGTGGTATTGTAAGTTATTTAAAACAGCAAGGAGCTAATGTTGATGTTATTATGACAAGAAACGCAACGGAATTCGTTACTCCACTAACTTTGGAAACTTTATCTGGTAATAAAGTAATAACCGATATGTTTGAGAGACCTGATTATATGGAAGTTAAACATATTAGTTTAGCTAATAAAGCAGATTTGTTCTTAATTGTACCGGCTACGGCAAATATAATTGGGAAAGTAGCTAATGGCATTGCTGATGATATGTTATCAACAACGATAATGGCTACTGATGCTCCAGTTATATTTGCACCAGCCATGAATAATAAAATGTATTCTAATCCAATTGTTAGAGATAACATTACTAAATTAGAATCTTATGGTTATAGATTTATTGAACCTAGTATTGGTCATCTGGCGTGTGGATATGAAGCTAAAGGTAAATTACCTAAAAATGAAGAAATTATTGAATATGTTAAAAAATTAGTTAAGGAGGAATGATATGAAACAAGTTATTATTACTGCTGGTGGAACAAGTGAAAGAATTGATAATGTAAGAAAAATAACTAATTCATCAAGTGGAAAATTAGGAGTTGCTATTGCTAATCATTTACTAGAAAAAGATGAAGAGGTTTTTATATATTATGTGTGCTCTAAAAGTTCTTTAAGACCAAGTGATCCTAGAGTACAAATTATTGAAGTTGAAGGTACTATTGATTTAAAGAATAAAATAGAAGGATTATTAACTACTAATCAAATAGATGTTTTTATTCATTCGATGGCAGTATCTGATTATACAACTGATTATGTTACTACTGTGGATAGAATTAAAGAAAGTGTTAGGAAGAATCCCAATTTGGATGATGCTTTTAAGAATATAGAAGTTATTAGTGGTAATAAGATATCATCTTATGAAGATAACTTAGTAATAGTTCTTAAACCTACTCCTAAAATAATATCTTTAATAAAAACTTTAAGTCCAACAACATATTTAGTTGGTTTTAAGTTATTAGATGGGGTTTCAAAAGAGGAATTAATTAAAGTAGCTTCTAAATTGAGGGATAAAAACAAATGTGATTTAGTTGTTGCAAATGATTTAAGTTCAATAAGAGATGGTAATCATACTGCCTTAATTATCGATAAAGAAGGCACTATATTAACAGCACATGGTAAAGATGATATTGCTAAAAAATTAGTAAGGAGGATTAGTGATGATAAAAAAGGTCTTAGTAGTTGGTGGAACATGGGACTTGGATGGTGGTAAGGAATCAGGTTTTATTAAAAAATTTTATGTAGAGCTAGGTATGTATTTGGATAATATAACCTATTTAAATGGTGGTAATTTTTTATATTTACAAAATGTTTTGAATTCAGTAATTGATTATGACGTGGTATTTTGGTTTGCTAACGTAGATAATTCATTGCCTAAAGTTAGGAGTGTTAAAAAAGTAAATCCCTACACTACTCTAGTTGGTTCTAAGAGGAATGATGGAAAGTATAGTTTTGTAGATGTTTTAAATAAAACATTATTGGAAAGACATAATTTATCCATTGAATTTACTAAAGATGATAATGGGTTTAAAATGTTATTATTTGATCCATTAGGTACTAAATGGTATGAAGGATATAGTATTCCTGATTTAGTAGAACATTTATATAAAAGATTATTCTTTTTATCTAGTACTAAAAGAGAACATACTTATCATGTAGATGGTATTAAAGAAATACCTAGTAATGAAGAATACTTTAAGTATGTTAGAGAAGCTGCCGAAATATTTCATCAAACTATAGATCATAGTGATGGTGTTACAAAGTTTATGGGTAATGCTTCTTTTAGAGGAGATGGTAATCTTATATATGTATCTAAAAGAGATGTTGATAAAAGTAAAATAGATAAGGATAATTTTGTAGCTAGTTATTTGGATGATGGTACTTTATATTATTATGGTAATGTTAAACCTTCTAAGGACACTATTGTTCAATCTAACTTATATAATTTATTTCCTAATATAAACTATATGATTCATTCTCATTGCTATTTAAGAGATGGTAGTTTTACGGAAATGCCTGTACCATGTGGTTCTTTAAACGAAATAGATGAAATAAGAAAAGTTATTGAAAGAGACTTTAATGGTAATTATGATTTACCTTTATATAGAATTAATTATTTAGGACATGGATGTTTATTACTGGGAAATTCAATTGAGTTATTAAGAAGTGTTTCTTTTTATCCAAGAACTTTTCCTGAAGAATTACCTAATTTAGAAGAAATACTAGATAAAGGAATGAATACTGAAACTAAACCTGTTTCTTTGATACATAGAATGAAATAGTTTTATTAAATGTCATTTAATTACTTCATTTAGTTTTAGTTATAAAAATTATTTATACCTACAATTTTATATTGCATTATCTTTTTAAATGTTATATTATTCTACTAAGGGTGTAGAATTATGAAATTAATTAACATTAAAAACCTAGTAAATTGTTCAAATATTACTGGGGTAATGTTTTCTTTAATTTCATTAATATTTGTTTTTTAGAAGTTAATTCATTTTTGAATTAACTTCTTTTTTTAAGACTACACCTAGGAGGGAGAGAAAGAATGAAAAACAAAAAGTTGGCATATGATGTAAATGAAATGCCACCAGCTGGTAAAAGTATCATACTAGCATTACAACATGTATTCGCAATGTTCGGAGCAACTGTATTGGTTCCAATACTAGTAAATGCCGCTATTGCAGAAGCAGGTGTTGAAGGACAAGCATTATCAATTGCTGTAGCACTTGTAACAGCAGGATTAGGAACTCTAATCTATATTGCATGTACTAGAGCAAAATCACCTGTATTCTTAGGTAGCTCATTTGCATTCATTGCTCCAATCGCAGCAGCTTATGTTGCAGGAGGAATTGCAGGTGCAATGACTGGTGTTATGGTTATCGGTCTAATCTACTTCATTGTTTCAATGATTATTAGATTTGCGGGAAAGGCTTGGATTGATAAGTTATTACCACCAATTGTAATTGGTCCTATGATTATGATTATTGGATTAGGACTTGCTGGTTCAGCAGTTGGCAATATTTTCGATACTAGTATTGCTGTAAAAGGAATCGCTTGGAAAGGACCTGTTGTTGCATTAATAACATTCCTAACAACAGCTATTGTTATGACAAGAGCTAAAGGGTTCTTCAGAATAATACCTTTCTTAGTAGGTATTGTAGTAGGTTATATTGCAGCGTGTGCATTCGGTATGGTTAACTTCGATGCTGTAAAAGTAGCAGCATGGTTACAAATGCCTGAGTTTAAAATTCCATACGTACATTATAAGCCTGCATTCTTAATTGCTTTAACAATGGCACCAATTGCTTTAGTTACTATGGCTGAACATATTGGAGACCATAAAGCATTAAGTACTATAATGGATAGAGATTTATTAAAAGATCCAGGATTAGAAAATACTTTAATGGGTGATGGTTTAGCAACATTCTTAGCTGGTTTCTTAGGAGGACCATCAAATACGACTTATGGTGAAAATACTGCAGTTGTTGGTATGACTAGAAATGCTTCAGTTGGAGTTATTGCTTTAGCTGCTGTATTTGCTGTTATATTAGGTTTCTTAGGTAAATTTACAGCTTTAGTTCAAACTATACCTACTCCTGTATTAGGTGGAGTTAGTTTATTACTTTATGGTTTTATTGCCGTAAATGGTTTAAAAGTTTTAATTCAAAACAATACTGATTTCAGTAAAAACAAAAATGTTATTGTAGCTTCTGCTATGTTAGTACTTGGACTTGGTGGAGCAGCATTTAGTATTGCTACTGGTAATGGAATGGCTGTTCAAATTTCAGGTATGAGTTTAGCTGCTATAGTAGGTATTCTACTTAACTTATTAATTCCTACAGAGGAAGATGAAGAAGTATTAGAATTAGTAAATAATAGAACAGCAGTTGAGGAATTAAAAGAATCTATTAAAGATGAATTAACTGTTGAATTAAAAGGAGAAATCCTTGAAGAAATTAAAAGAGAAATAATCAAAGAAAAGAAAGGTAAATAATAATATAAATGGAAAATGTATTTGAACTTAATCATCCTTTAATAACACATAAATTGGCTATTTTAAGGGATAAGAGAACTGGAACTAAAGAATTTAGAGAATTAGTTAGTGAAATATCAACATTCCTTTGCTATGAAGCTATGAGTGATGCTAAGTTGATAAAGACAGAAATTGAGACACCAATTGAAAAAATGAAAACTGGTATGTTAGATGAAGATAAGTATGCATTCGTTCCTATTCTACGTGCTGGTATGGGTATGTTAGATGGTGTTATTAGTGTAATACCTAATGCTAAGATTGGTCATATTGGTATGTATAGAGATGAAAAGACATTTGAACCTGTCAATTATTTCTTTAAAGTTCCAAAAGATATTGAAAAAAGAGAAGTTATTATAATTGATCCAATGCTTGCTACTGGTGGTTCAGCAATAGACGCTATTGAACTATTAAAAAGCAAAGGTGTTAAGAAAATTAAATTCTTATGTATCATTGCAGCACCAGAAGGATTAAAGCTTGTTAATGAAAAATATCCTGATGTTAAAATATACTGTGCTCATATAGATAAGAAATTAAATAGTAATAAATATATTGTTCCAGGTCTAGGAGATGCTGGAGACAGAATATTTGGAACAAAATAAAAGAGCTTTAAAGCTCTTTTTTTTGTGTATCTTGTTTTACTCTTAATGTTTCAGTAAATAGCATTTGTAAGTCTCGATAATCCATTTGTGCATCTGCTTTTACAACTGCATCTACATACTCTTCTCTTCTATCTGCTAGAAGGGAGAAATCTATATAGTATGGTTCTAGTTTATTTTGTTTACAAACAAAGTCTATATACTGACGAATAAATTCTCTTAAGGTTCTTCCATTTCCTTCTCTGAAAGGATGGATTATATCTAAATCGGAATATAGAATTGGAATATATGTTAATAGTTTATCTTTATCTGTTAAATAAGGAACTTTAGCTCTTGCTTTAGCTAGAGTTTCTTTTAAGTTGCTATATATTAGAAGAGGCATACAGAAAGGAATTCTTTTACTTATCATTTCTGAACGTATTTCACCAGCAAATGGATAAATATCATTAAACAAATATTTATGGATAGCTAAGTAATGAGCAACATCAAAAGTCTGTCTTCCTGGATTTAGGAATAATTGAGCAAGTTTGTAACTTGTAATTAATCTTTCGGCTTTATTTAGTTCTTCTTCATTAGTTAAACCTAATTTGTTTTTTATTACACCATTATCATCTGTGGTTGGTGAATGCCAATCTTCATCGTTGTAATACATTGTTTTCCTCTTGTTCTGGCTTTTGCTGTTGTTGTTTCTTTCTTTCCATATATTCAATTATAGAATATAAGAAACTTTCATCTTTTTTACCAGAAGCAATGTCTTCATGTATTTTCATTATTTCTTCTTCTGTTAATCCATTATTTTCAATTGCATTAGTACTATTAGCGTATTCCATGGCATATCTTAGAAGATCATTATTTTCTGCCATATTAATTCCTCCTTAAGCAAAGAATTGTTCATACCAAACTATAAATGTATAAATTGTCCAAACTTTTTTATAGCAATCTTTCTTGCCATTTTTATGATTATCTAATAATTTGTTAATCTTTTTAACATCAAAGAATTTTTCAGCTATATCGCTATTAAATTTAACTTTGATTTCGTTATATAATTTATCTTCTCTAACCCATTCTCTTAATGGAACTGGGAAACCTAATTTTTTCTTTTTATATGCTTCTGTAGGTATTACTTTTTTAGCTGCTAGTCTTAATGCTGGTTTAGTTGTTTCTTTAGTTATTTTAGCATATGTAGGCATTTTTCTAGCTACTTCATATACATTCTCATCTAAGAATGGTGTACGTCCTTCTAGACCAAACATCATACATAGACGATCTACAGAATGTAGGAAATCTCTTACTAACCAGAAGTAATAATCGATAGCTTGTCTTTTTACAGTATTTGAATTATTCTTATATGTTTCATAAACAGGAGCTACGATATCTTTGGTATGTATTTGATTTTTACATTTAATTAGTTTTTGAGCTTCTGAATCTCTCATTACTCTACCTAATCCAATGTTGTAGTCTTCTAGATGTTGACCTCTTCTCCATACGAAGTTGAATCCTCTAACATCAGGGATGATATTAGCTATTTTATAACCTAGATGTCTTATTGGATAAGGTATCTTCATATACCATTGTTGATCTATATCTTCTTGGTATGTTATGTAACCACCAAATAATTCATCAGCACCTTCACCTGACATAACTACTTTAACTTCTTTAGAAGCTATTTCAGCTACATAATATAATGCTACTATAGATGGATCTGCTAATGGTTCATCCATATAATACATTATTTTAGAAAACTCTTTTATGTATTCATCTTTATCTATTTTACGTGATATATTTTGAATACCAAGTTTATCAGATAAGTCTTTAGCAAAACCTATTTCATCATATTTAGGATTATCATAACCTACAGTAAATGTTTTATTTGGTTTAAAAGTAGATACGATATAAGATGAATCTATTCCAGAAGATAGGAATGAACCTACTTCTACATCAGCAATAGCATGATGTTTAACAGAGTCTTGCATTGCTTTATCAATGTCTTCAGCTATATCTTCTATCTTTTGATCTTGTTCATCGAATTTTAATTCGAAGAATTTTTCAATAGTTAGTTTACCATCTTTATAAGTAAGTGAATGACCTGGTCTAAGTCTTTTAACACCTTTAAAGAAGGTTTCTTCTGTTGGTACAGAGTTAAAGCATAAGTAAGCAGAAAGAATTGTAGCATTGAATTCTTTTTTAAAATCTGGATGATCTAAGAATGCTTTAATTTCTGAAGCAAACATAAATACTTTTTCATCGTTGTAGTAATAGAATGGCTTAATACCCCATCCATCTACAGCACAGAACAATTCTTGTTCTTTTTTATTCCAGATAGCGAAAGCAAACATACCTCTTAGTTTGTGAACAACATCATGTCCCCATTCTTCATATCCATGAAGAATAACTTCAGTATCTGTTTTAGTATAAAATATATGTTTATCTTTTAATTCTTCTCTTAATTCTTGGAAGTTATAAACTTCGCCATTATATATAATTACAACATCTTTATTTTCGTTATATATTGGTTGATCACCTGTTGTTAAGTCTAGTATGGCTAAACGACGATGACCTAAAGCAATTTTATCATCTACATAGAAACCTTCACCATCAGGTCCTCTATGAGATATACGATCAGTCATTGCTTTTATTA
>JAEEGJ010002887.1_pt1 | contig 74625 bp, 60 predicted proteins | sample 8958761 | NCBI WGS metagenome assembly JAEEGJ01 (sample SAMN16246546, study PRJNA631951) | gut metagenome | biome: gut microbiome; feature: rumen; material: RS-attached | host: Bos | place: Iran: Karaj | collected 2018-10 | reverse complement strand
CACGACCTCCTTCTTCTTGCTACCATCATTCATAGCAAGAATTCTCTTCTCCAGGGCTTCCTGGATGTACGGTCCTTTTCTTAATGAACGACTCATAATCTTGATTTCTGTTTAATTACTTCTTCTTTCTTCTTTCGATGATGAACTTGTTGGAAGTGGCCTTCGGATTACGAGTCTTGTAACCCTTAGCCGGCAAGCCCTTGCGTGAGCGAGGGTGTCCTCCAGAGGCGCGGCCCTCTCCACCACCCATAGGGTGATCGTGAGGATTCATGACGACACCACGGTTGTGAGGCCTGCGGCCCAACCAGCGACGGCGTCCAGCCTTGCCATGAGATTCAAGATTATGGTCTCCGTTACCGACCGTACCGACGACGGCGCGGCAGGAGGTCAGGACCATCCTGGTCTCGCCCGAAGGGAGACGGAGAATAGCGTAGTTGCCTTCACGGGCCGCCAGCTGGGCGAAAGTGCCAGCGGAACGGGCCATAGCGGCACCCTGTCCGGGACGAAGCTCAATGTTGTGAACGAGCGTACCAACAGGGATTTCAGCGAGAGGGAGGCAGTTGCCGAGGTCAGGAGAGACTCCTGAGCCAGACTCGACGACCTGTCCGACCTTCAGTCCGGCAGGAGCGATGATGTACTTCTTCACACCGTCCTCATACTCGACGAGGGCGATACGGGCGCTACGGTTCGGATCATACTCGATGGTCAGAACAGTGGCCTTGACATTGTCCTTGTCGCGGAGGAAATCGATGATACGATACATCCTCTTGTGTCCGCCACCGCGGTAACGCACGGTCATCTGGCCGGTGTTATTCCTTCCGCCGGTGCTCTTAAGGGGCTCCAACAACGGTTTGTAGGGCCTTTTGGCGGTAATCTCGTCAAAAGCGCTGATAGCCTTATTCCTTTGTCCAGGAGTAGTGGGCTTGAATTTTCTGATTGCCATTGCCTTGTCCCTCCTTAAATGTTAGCGTAGAAATCGATCTTGTCATCACCTTCAAGAGTGACGTAAGCCTTCTTGAAGTGGTTAGTACGGCCGGTGAGCATACCCGTCTTGCTGTAACGGGACTTACGCTTGCCGTGATAGTTCATCGTGTTGACGTCCTTCACGGTAACATTGTACATCTGCTCGACGGCGGTCTTGATCTGAAGCTTGTTAGCTTCCCTGTCAACGATGAAGCCGTAACGGTTGAACTTCTCAGTCTCAGCCGTCATCTTCTCGGTTACTATAGGCTTGATTAAAATTCCCATTTCTGTTCTCTTTTAACGGTTGGCCCTTTCCGAGAGGACATCCTGGACTCCGTCAACCAGCACCATGGAATTAGCGTTCATGATGTTGTAGGTGTTGAGATCGTTAACAGTGATGACCTTCACCTCGGGGAGGTTACGGGAGGAAAGGAAAATGTTGGTGGAATTCTCAGGAAGAACAAAGAGAACCTTGCGGCTACCGGCCTTGAGGGCCTCGATAATACGCATGAACTCCTTTGTCTTGGGAGCTTCCATCGTGAAGGGCTCCACGAAAACGATAGCGTTCTCCTGAGCCTTGTATGTGAGAGCGGAATAGCGGGCGAGAGCCTTGACCTTCTTGTTGACCTTGGGGTCATAAACACGCGGTTTGGGACCGAAAACACGGCCACCACCAACGAAGATATTGGCTTTCAAGCTACCGTGGCGAGCGCCACCGCCACCCTTCTGGCGGCCGAGCTTCTTAGTGGAATGGGCGATCTCGCTGCGATCCTTGGTCTTGGAAGTACCCTGACGCTGGTGGGCGAGGTACTGGACAACATCAAGATAAATAGCGTGATCGTTGGGTTCGATGCCGAAGACTTTCTCGTCAAGGACAACCTTCTTTCCGGAATCAGTTCCGTCTATTTTCAAAACTGGCAATTCCATAACTAAAACTCCAATGCTACGTATGAACCCTTGGCTCCGGGAACGGAACCCTTAATGACGAGAAGATTGTTCTCAGGGATGACCTTGACAACCTCGAGGTTGAAGACCTTGACTCTCTCATCACCCATATGTCCGCCCATCCTCATTCCGGGGAAGACGCGGGAAGGCCATGAGGAAGCTCCCAGTGAACCAGGCTTGCGAAGGCGGTTGTGCTGACCGTGGGTGGCTCCGCCGACACCGGCGAAGTGATAACGGTGAACAACACCCTGGAAGCCCTTTCCTTTGGAAGTACCGACAACATCCACAAACTTGACATCGTTCATGATGTCACCGACTGTGATGGTGTCTCCGAGCTTGAGCTCACCCTCGAAGTCCGCCGGAAACTCGACGAGCTTACGCTTGGGGGTGGTCCCTGCCTTTTTGAAGTGCCCTTTAAGGGGCTCGCTGGCGTGTATCTCTTTGATTTCGTCATAGGCAAGCTGCACGGCCTCATAGCCATCTTTCTCAAGAGTGCGCAGTTGCGTGACAACACACGGACCAGCCTCGATGACGGTGCATGGAATATTCTTTCCATCAGCACCGAAAACGGAAGTCATTCCGATTTTCTTTCCAATTAATCCAGGCATTGGTTTGGTTAATTAATTGTATATAAGTACTTTACGTTATCCCGCACAAATTTGCGGGCTGCAAATGTACGAAAATAATTTTAATTAACAAAGTTTTCCACAGGCCTAAAGCCTTATAATCAAAGAGAAATAGCTATCTTCGCGGAACTGGAATGAACGTGATGAATAACCATATATCGGCCATATTCGGCTTCCTCAGTTTGTCCGCGGCGGACTGCCTTGACATATTGATGGTCGCCGCTTTGATTTACCTCGTGTTCCGCTGGATCAGGGGCTCCGCGGCTATGAGCATATTCATTGCCGTAATCTTGCTTTTCGTGTTGAGGGTGGTTGTCGCCGCCTTGAATATGAAACTCATGAACGCTTTGCTCGGCACCTTTATAGATGTAGGTGTGCTGGCGCTCATAGTGATATTCCAACCCGAAGTAAGGCATTTCCTTATCAGGTTAGGATCGAGATATGGGGCTGCCGGCAAGGGGAAAGATTTGATAAACAAATTGTTCGGTGTCAAAGACCAGAAGATTGGAGGTGAGACGGCCAACGAGATCGCCGAGGCTTGCCGGAATATGTCCGAGTCCAAAACAGGAGCTTTGATCGTGATGCCACGCAAGGACTCCCTCAATCATATTATCGAGACCGGTGACACCATGGACGCAAAGGTGTCCAGGAGACTGATAATGAATATATTCTTTAAGAATTCCCCGCTTCACGATGGCGCCATGATAATAGAAGGAGACAGGATAACAGCCGCGAGGTGTACCCTCCCCATCACTCAAAGGACAGACATTCCCCCATCTCTGGGAATGCGTCACAAGGCGGCTATCGGCATCTCGGAGGAGACCGACGCTGATGTGGTCGTTGTGTCCGAGGAGACTGGCGGCGTGTCTTTCGTCCGCGGAGGGAAATTGACGCCAATTGGTAATATAAACGAATTGAAACTTATTCTGGGCTCCAAGGAGGAGGTTAAATAGAGATGGAGGAGAACGGAATAGACAGGAGGCTGGAAAGCAAACTCGGGTTCGATAAAGTCAGGGCGATGGTCTCAGACCGTTGCTCTACTGAATATGCTGTAGGCAAAGTGGCGGAAGAGCTGTTCAGCACGGACCCGTCCGTGATATTCCACAAACTCGCCCTTACCGACGAGATGAGGCTTATCATGATGTTCGAGGAGAGTTTCCCGACAAATGGCTACATCGATTGCTTGTACTTCCTCAAACCTCTCGGAGAAGAAGGTTGGAACATCGACCAGGGTTCCCTCGGCAAGTTGCGAACAATGCTGGAGACGGTCAGGAAACTGACCAATTTCTTCATGTCTATAAAAGATGGGATATATCCGAATCTCAAAAAGATGAGCGCCCAGGTGATGAGTTTCCCGGAGGTGCAGCGGCGGATAGACCTGATTTTAGACAAGTATGGAGACATTAAAGACACGGCTTCTGATGCCCTGCTTCAAATAAGGAAATCACTTAAATCAAAGGAAGGAGCCATTTCTAAAAAGGCAAACGCGATCCTTGCCCAGGCGAAAGCAGATGGCCTTGTGGACGAGGATGCCGGCCTGTCTGTCAGGGATGGAAAGCTTTTGATTCCTGTCAACAGCTACAGCAAGAAGAAGATTCCGGGGTTCGTTTACGACACTTCCGCCACCGGCAAAACCGCCTTTGTTGAGCCAGCGGAAATCATTGAGCTTGAGAACGAAATATTCACTCTGAAGGCCGATGAAGCCCAAGAGATACAAAGAATTCTCGCGGTATTCAGCGATTTCGTCAGGCCATATATTCCCGAGTTGATTCAGGCCGCGGAATATATTGGTGAGATGGATTTCTTGGTAGCGAAAGCGCAGGTAGCCCTAGATTTCAAAGCCGGCATGCCGATCATTTCCGAGGAAGGCGAGATGAACCTAAGGAAAGCCAGGCATCCGCTTTTGGAAAAGGCTTTGACAAGGGAAAAGAGGGAGATTGTCCCTGTCACCGTCAAACTTAATCCAACCAAGCATATCTTGCTTATTTCCGGGCCGAACGCCGGAGGTAAGTCCGTATGCCTTAAGACTACCGGACTTCTCCAATACATGTTCCAGTGGGGCATGCTAGTGCCGACTTCAGAGTCGTCAGAGTTGCCTGTCTTTAACAGGATAATGGTCAGCATCGGCGACGACCAGAGCATCGAGAATGACCTCAGCACCTACAGTTCTTTCCTGGAAGACATGAAATCCATGCTTAAGGAGGCCGACTCAAAGACCCTTGTTCTGATTGATGAGTTCGGTTCCGGAACAGAGCCGACTGCTGGCGGTGCCATAGCGGAAGCAATTCTGGGAGAGCTAGATAAGAGAGGCGTTTATGGCGTGATCACCACCCACTACACGAATCTGAAGCTATACGCCTCCGGGCCTGACACAGGAGTGATTAACGGTGCGATGCAGTTCGACGCCTCGAAAATCCAACCTCTTTTCAAACTGGATATAGGCATGCCTGGCGGTTCGTTCGCTTTCGAGCTGGCGAGGAAGATGGGCCTTCCGGAGAACATAGTGAAAGATGCCGAGAGCCGGGCCGGAGAGGAGTTTGTCGGAATGGAAAGGAACCTTCGGAAAATCGTGCGGAACCGCAGGGCTCTGGACGAGAAACTCCAGAAAATCAAGAACACCGACAAGACTCTGGACAGCATCACCGAGCGCTACCAGAAGGAATTGGAGGGCATAAAACAGACCAAGAAAGAGATTCTCGAAAAGGCCAAGAAAGAGGCCGAGGAGATTGTCCTTGGGGCCAATAAGACTGTCGAGAACACAATCCGGACAATAAAGGAGTCACAGGCTGACAAAGAAAAGACGTCAGATGCCAGAAAGGATCTCCAGGAGTTCCTAAGCGCCCTACAGACGAAAAAGGAAAGCGAAAGGAAAGACCACGACGACTATATAGACAAAAAACTCAAGCAACTCTCCGAGAGGAAACGTAAGGCCGAAGCCAGGAAGGGCAGTGTGAAAAAGGAAATGGAACCGGATGACCATGAAAAGTTCCGGCCAGGTCCTTTGAAGGTAGGAGAGAAGGTCAAGGTAAAAGACAATGGGATGGTTGGAGAGATCACCCGGGTGTCCAACAAAGCTGTGACTGTGGCTATCGGCAACATCACTAGCAAGATGCCGATAGACAGGGTCGAGAGGATCTCATCCAACGAATTCAAAGCAGCGAGGAAAGAGTCCGCAAGACCATCATCTGTAGTTGATAATTCCGGATTGAGAGAGCGTAGATTGAGGTTTTCGCCAGAACTCGATGTCCGCGGAGAAAGAGTCTCAGACGCCCTTGATATAGTCATCCATTACATCGACGACGCGATAATGCTCGGTGTCGGATCCGTCAGGATTATCCACGGAAAAGGAACCGGAGCACTCCGGGATGAGTTGCAGAAATATCTCCGGACAATCCCCGGCGTAAAAGCCGTCCGGGACGAACATATACAATTTGGTGGTACCGGTGTGACGATAGTGGAATTCGAATAACTCAATAAATAAACAAAAAACTATGAAAACAAAGACAAATAAACCGACAGCCAGGATGCTGTTGGGAAGAAGAGGAGAGGATGTGGCGTGTGAGTTTCTCGAGGAACTCGGCCACCGGATAGTGAGAAGGAACTACCGGTCCGGGCACTTGGAGATAGACATTATCTCTACCGACGGAAACGGCGTACATTTTGTAGAGGTAAAAAGCCGTGTGGCCCCAGTGGCCGCGGCACCGGAAGAAAACGTTACTCCGCTCAAACAGAAGAAGATAGCTAATGCGGCGTTGAGATATCTCAACAATTCTAAGGATCCGGGGATTACCGGAGGGATGGATGTGAGTTTTGACATTGTGGCTATCACTTTTGACGGAGGGAACACCAGTGTGGACTGGTTTCCAAACGCTTTCATGCCTATGTATTTATGAATATGACAGATAACAGATATTGCGTGATCATGGCCGGAGGAACGGCCAATCACTTCTGGCCAATTAGCCGGGAATCCCGGCCGAAACAATTCCTGGATATTGCCGGAAACGGAAAATCTTTTTTAAGGCTCACATACGAGAGATTCTCCAAAATAGTCCCGGAAGAAAATATTTTGGTGGTGACTCTCGACAGGTTCGGCAATTTGGTTAGAAAGCAGCTCCCGGAAGTTCCTGAAAGCAACATTCTTTTGGAGCCGTACAGTCGCCACACAGCCCCGTGTATCGCATATTCAACCCTCTCCATCCTAAAGAGGAATCCGGACGCCATCGTGGTGGTGACCCCGGCTGACCATATTATTTCTGACGAGACCTCCTTCCGGCAATCCATGGATGATATGATCGGATATGCCACAAAAAACAACGCCCTTATCACGATGGGTATTTCCCCGACGGGCCCCGAGACCGGTTATGGATATATCCAGGTCACTGGAGGAAAAGCCGGGGCTACACTGGGGAAACCGGTGAAAGTCAAGACCTTCACTGAAAAACCAGACAAAGAGCTGGCGAAGGTGTTCTATGACAGCGGGGAATTTTTCTGGAACTCCGGAATATTCGCATGGAAGGCCTCTGTTATCATGGATGAGATGGCGAAATATCTGCCTGATGTCTTGTCTGTGTTCAATGGGTTCGACCAATATGCCGGTACTCCGGCGGAAAGGGCTTTCTTGGAGAAGGCTTATGCGGAGTGTCCAAAGATATCCATTGACTATGGTGTCATGGAGAAAACCGACATCGCCTGGCTATATTCAGGCCAGTTCGGCTGGTCAGATGTCGACAGCTGGGAGTCTCTGTTCAGCGCTGTGACCGCAAAAGATTCTGACGGAAACGCCACCAACTCCCATACAAAGTTATTCAACGAAGACAGGGACAACCTGGTCGTAACTGAAAACAAGAAAAAAATCTACGCCATAAAAGGCTTGAAGGACTTCATGGTCATCGACACCGATGACGCGCTGCTTATCTGCCCGAAGGATGACAAGCAGTTCAAGGAGTTCATCACCGGTCTTGGGATGCCTGGATACGAAGACTTTCGCTAGAGGCTAGTCAAGCCTTTAGCAATTCATCGCGCCACAGCAGTGAATGACCTGTCCGCTTACATAGCTGGAAAGGTCGCTGGCGAGGAAGAGAGCCACATTGGCCACGTCCTCGGGAGTACCACCCCTGCGCAGAGGAATCTGCTTTGTCCAAGCGTCACGCACCTCTTGTGAGAGAGCGTTGGTCATATCAGAGATAATGAATCCGGGAGCGATGCAGTTGGCCCTGATGCCGCGGGGACCCATCTCTTTTGCAATTGACTTGGCCAAACCGATCATTCCAGCCTTAGAGGCGGAATAGTTGCACTGTCCGGCGTTGCCGGACACTCCAACGACAGAAGACATATTAATGATGCTTCCTCCCCTCTGACGGGCCATGATAGGAGTAAGGGCGTGAATGAAGTTGAATGCCGATTTGAGGTTCACGCCGATGACGGCATCCCACTGCTGCTCGGTCATTCTCATCATGAGACCATCCTTGGTGATTCCGGCGTTATTTACAAGAATATCAATTCTGCCGAAATCGGCGAGAATCTGATCCACGACGGCATGAGTCTCTTCGAAATTCGCGGCATTGGAAGCGTATCCCTTGACCTTGTGGCCAAAAGCCTCCAACTCTTTGATTGTCTGTTCGGCTGCCTCATTGATCACGAGGTCCGTAAATGCCACGTCTGCACCTTCGGAGGCGAATTTAAGGGCGATCGCCTTTCCGATTCCTCTCGCCGCGCCCGTCACGAGGGCGACTTTTCCTTCCAATAATCCCATATTCTTAAATTAATAGATTCTTCACTTCGTTCAGAATGACATCATTAAATCTTTTATAAAGATGTCATCAGTCTGCAAAAATAAAGTTATTTGTCAACTCGGGCAAGAATAATTGGCTATATTTGCATCTCTAAATCGAAACAAACGTGATTAATAGCGAGATAAGAGATCCCGGCCTCTGGGAGAGCGGGGAACTGAAAATCAACTGGGTAAGGCATCACACACCTCTTCTCGAAGGGCTTGACAAGGAGTTCAAAGACAGTAAGCCGTTCAAAGGCTTAAGGATTGCTTTATCTGTCCATCTTGAGGCCAAAACAGCACGTCTCTGCGAGGTTCTCGCCGATGGTGGCGCCGAGATGTTCATCACAGGAAGCAATCCTTTGTCCACCCAAGATGATGTCGCGGCTGCCCTTGTTCATGAGGGACTGAACGTTTTCGCCGTCCATGGAGCCACTCCTGAGGAATATGAGAACGGCATTCGCAAAGTCATCGAGGCAAAGCCAAATATTATTATCGATGATGGCGGAGATCTCGTCTCGATGATCCATGAGAATTATCCGGATCTTATTCCGAATGTCATTGGAGGATGTGAAGAGACCACGACTGGTATCCTTAGGCTTGAGGCCATGAATCGGGCCGGCAAACTCATGTTCCCGATGATGTTGGTGAACGACGCCGCTTGCAAGCATTTCTTTGACAACCGCTACGGCACGGGACAATCGGTTTGGGACGGGATCAATCGTACAACCAACCTGATCGTAGCTGGAAAGGATGTGGTTGTGGCAGGCTACGGATGGTGCGGCAAAGGTGTCGCTATGAGAGCTAAAGGCTTGGGTGCCAGGGTGATAGTGACCGAAATCGATCCAATCAAAGCGATGGAAGCCGTAATGGATGGGTTCAGGGTCATGAGCATGGCTGACGCAGCTCCGATCGGAGACCTTTTCGTTACCGTGACTGGTTGCGAAGATGTGATCACTGAGGAGCATTTCCTCAAAATGAAGGACGGAGCCATTTGCTGCAATGCCGGCCATTTCGATTGTGAGGTCGCGGTAAAACAACTTAAAAAGATAGCGGAGAGCGAGAAGCCGGCCAGGCAGAATATCCAGGAATACCAACTCCCGGGCGGGAAGCGGATATACATCCTCGCGGAAGGTCGCCTCGTCAACTTGGCCGCCGGAGACGGACATCCGGCCGAGATCATGGACATGTCTTTCGCCATTCAAGCCTTAAGCGCCAAATACCTGGTAGACAACAGGTTCTCTCTTTCAAGAGAGCCCGGAAGTATGCTTCATAACGTCCCCTCGGAGATCGACCGGGAAGTCGCCTTGAGAAAACTCGCCGACTGGGGAATAACCATCGACTCGCTAACAGAAAAACAACGGATTTATTTATACGGAGAATAACTTTACATGAGACTTTTTCCCATCTACACCTGGACTAAAGGTATCAGGAATTTCGACCACCGCAGACGCAGATTCTCAAACTTGCCTTGGGCACAAGGAGTAATACTACTCGCTTGCGTAGTCGTGGCTATGCTGTTGGCCAACCTTCCGTTCACGAAGGAGTTTTATCATAACATACTGGAAACGAAAGTCTCGCTCTTCTTCAAGATTCCTGGAGGCCAGGATGTGTGGTTCCCGAAGGGAATGACTATCGAGAGTTTCATAAACGACATCCTGATGACCGTCTTCTTCTTCACAGTCGGACTTGAGATTCGGCGCGAGATGAAAAACGGAGAACTCTCCAGTGTGAAGAAAGCTTTGATGCCGGTCATTGCGGCATTGGGTGGAGTGGTAGCTCCGGCCGTGATATTCGCGGTTGTCAATCATGGGACCGCGGCATCATCCGGTTGGGGAATCCCCACAGCTACGGATATCGCTTTCGCTGTTGGTATTCTATCCATTCTTGGAGACAAGGTGCCTGTTTCACTTAAAGTATTCTTGACCGCATTGGCGATCGCCGACGACTTGATCGCGATCTTGGTAGTCGCTCTGTTTTATGGTGGAACCATCAATTTTGGCTTGCTTAGCATAGCGATAGCGCTCATCGTGTTGATATTCATAATGAATCGGCTTGGTGAAAAACGCGACTGGTACTATTTCATTCCCGCCATGGCCATCTGGGCGTTGTTCTATTACTCTGGCATCCATTCCACAATGTCAGGTGTTGTAATGGCTTTTCTGGTGCCTATGACAGCCCGATATAACGAGGCCTACTATCGCCGCAAGCGAATTCAGTACATAAAGCGTCTGAATGAATACAAGGGAATAGTTTCCGCGTCAGCGGAGTTCCCTAACGGCCCTCAAAGGCATTGCCTGAGGCGTATGGCGGTTATATCAAGAGGTTCCATCCCTATGAGCTATCGCCTTGAGCATGCGCTGGGACCCTGGGTCAACTTTTTAATAATGCCTCTGTTCGCCCTTGCTAACGCTGGAGTGGAGATTCCCGACGTGTCTTATTTCAATGTGTTCCACATCGACCCCGCTCTTGGAGGAGTGAGCATGGGTATCTTCCTTGGCCTTCTGATAGGAAAGCCTCTCGGAATCTCTTTGGCAAGCTTTATCGCCGTCAAATTGAAAGCTGGAGAGATGCCTGCTAACGCTTCATGGAAGATGCTGATAGCAGTCGCCTGCCTCGGTGGTATCGGTTTCACTATGTCTATCTTCGTGGACACCTTGTCCTTTGGAGACCAGGCCCCGGAAGTAATGTCGAAACTCAGGGACATGGGTAAGGTAGCGGTACTGATGGGATCCTTGTTCGCCGGAATACTAGGAAGCCTGTTGATCACCGTCATTCACAAGCTCGAGAAAAAGGCATAAAAAAAATGAGCGTCGACGCTTCCCGCGTGGACCCTCACTCTAACCACATAATTAATAACACTAAAACTAATAACCAATCGGGTTGTCCGGGGAGAGAACCTCCTTGCTCAACCCGATACAAAGGTACGGCTTTTTTTTAATTGAGCAAATTTTTTTATTATAAATTTTTTAAAATTTCGCTATTAAATGGTTTAAATAGCTGAAATTGCGCTCTTTAAACAATAAGGAATTATTTTAAATCCGCTAAAACGCCCCATCCAAACCCGCTTTAAACCCCTATAAAAACATTTTAAAACCATATTTAAACTGTTTTAGTTACAATTTATCAATCCCCTACGCAGGCCAAAGTCGCTACTGATATTTTGATTGGAAATGACCTTTCTTCCCTTAAAGCGAGCAAACAAGAATGGAGTGTCGCCCCTGTCGTGAAGACGTCATCAACCAGCAGAATATGCGAAAGGCCTTTAAGGTAGGTACCCTTTTTCACTCCGAAAGCTCCTTGGACATTCGCGGTTTTGCCTTCTATTGAGAGTTTGGTTTGCGTTCTGGTCCTTCGGAGGCGCTTCAGAATGTCTGTCCGCAAAGGAACACCAAATACGGACGCTATTACCTTCCCGATCACCTCTGCCTGATTATAACCCCTTGACCATCGCCTGGTCCAATGTAAAGGCACTGGAATCACAGCATCGATATCATGGAACAAATTGGACTCGATCATCTCTTCAGCGAGCATTTCCGCAAAAAAACGGCCTGCGGCGATGTTCCCGTGGTATTTGAGGCTTTTGGTGATATTCCTGTATCCAGTAGACGCACGGTAATAGAAAAGAGCCGTGGCAAGGGAATAGGGAACTGGCTCATCGAGACTATTCATTGAAGAATCAAGATCCCTTTGCACCAAATCGTTGAACCTCTCAGACATACGATTCCTTGGCACGAAAGAATAAAAAGTCCTCGGCAGGTCCCCAAGGCATTTTAAGCAAACATGCTTTTCATGTAAAGAGAGAACCTCCCCGCAAACAATACATTTTCTGGGTAATAGGACATCGAGAAAGGCCGTGAGCCCATCCTGGAAAGACAACCGGTTAATCATAGTCAAAGTCATTTTATGCAATTATACAAAAAAGCGCCTAAATTCGCGAATAGGTATGAGGTGGAGATATTCATTTTGCTTGGTTGTTTTGGCGATTCTTTCCATCGCTGGATTGGGCGCCCAGGGAGTCACATACCCGGAACCCGTCCATAAACTTTTCGAGAAAGCGGATGCGGAAATAACCGAATATTACCACTCTGGGAAGATTCTTCGCTACGCCCTTCGACGGGCTCAGGACACCGCTCAGAATGACACGTTAGCATTTCAGCAATCGCTTGGCCGGCCAACAATCGCCATCCCGGACTGCGAAGAGGCGGAGTATCTGAGGAATCTTGTCTCAAACAGTGGAGGCATTCCGGTGGATATGCCTCGAAAAGACTGTTCAACTATCGATCTCAGAGCCGTTTCCGTAATTTGGGACGGAGCGGCTATGCCTGACGGCTGGGTTACAGCCTCAAATCAGTATTCAATACTTGTTTACAAGACCATAACTGATTGGAACATTCCATATCTTGGAACTTCCGCTTTGACCAAAACCATAGACAAAGGGCTGAGGCGTCTTCCGTGCGACATAGTCTCCTTTGACGCTTTGATTAAGAAGGCCAGGACTTTCCGCAAGGCAGTCAGGTTGATGGATGATATATTCTCCATCGACACACACTGCGACCTCCCGGACATGTACCAGCAGGGATGGTCGGTAGGAAAGAGATCCATAAGCCAAGCTGGAATTCCGAAAATGGATGAAGGCCATCTGGACGCACAGGTTTTGATTAGTTTTCTCTGGCAGGGATCCACAGATGACGCCTCATCAAAAAGGGCCGCAGAGCGCAACCTCGCCAAAATCGAGCAGATCAAAAAGGATGTGGAAAGGTATCCGGATCTTTGTGGAATCGCCAAGACTCCGGACGAAGCTGAAAGCCTGAGAGCAGCAGGGAAAAAGGCCTTTATGATAGCCCTGGAGAACGGGTACGGGATAGGTAAAGATCTCGGGAATATAAAGAAAATGAAAGACTTAGGGGTGGTATATATTACGTTGTGCCATTTCCGGGACAATTCCATTTGCAACACATCGTCCAGACACGGCAGTGACCCTTCCAAGGGACTTACAGAATTCGGAATAAAGGTGGTAGAGGAAATGAATAGGCAAGGAATCCTCGTCGACCTGTCCCATCCATCCGCCGGAACTTTTTGGGATTGTGTCAAATACAGCAAGGCTCCGGTAATATGTTCCCATTCTGGAGCGAAGGCTATCTATGGTCATGACCGCGGGCTGGATGATAAACAACTCAAGGCTCTCGCTGATAACGGAGGAGTAATTCAGGTCTACACCGTCCCTGAATATCTCGGACGCCCTAAGGATTCCATCACCATTGACGATGTTATGAGACATTTCGACCACTGCGTCAAAGTGGCCGGAGCGGAACATGTTGGTATCGGAAGCGATTTCGACGGCGGAGGTGGAGTCTGGGGATGTAATGGGGACAATGATCTGATCAATCTGACGGTCAAGATGCTGGAACACGGCTACACCTCAACTCAGATCAAGGAGTTTTGGGGAGGTAATTTCATGAGAGTCCTCAGGGAGGCCCAAGCTATCGCAAATCAAGACTGAGCTGGGGATCGGCTTCTCTCCTTAAGCGATCAAATTCCTCCACTTCCGAAAGATCCGGGTTCACCAGCACATCCAGATTCCGGATTAGCACCCTGTCGCTATTGTAAACATCTCTCATACAATTGGTTATTCCAACAACAGCAGGTATTCCAAGCCCCCTGGCGAGAAGTCCGACATGTCCTGTCAAGTCCTCCTCTTCAGTGACCATGGCGATAACATTCTTGAAATTTATCATCACCGAATCTGACAAGGAAACTGTCCTGGCGATAAGGACGCTGCCAGGAGGAATGTCCTCGAAAGGATTCCTCTGTCCGCGGTCAAAAACCACGAACGCGCGCCCTTTGGCGAATCCGGCAACTCCGTTTCCCCTGAAAGTCATCTTGGTCTAAAGTATCTCCCAAGCCCCACCCGGCGCGAAAACCGGCTCGACAAGCTCATTGTAGAACATTCCCCTCTTGGCCAGGTCGAGAACATTCATACGATGGCGCATAAGCTGAACAATCGGGAACATGTCTTTAAGTTGCTGGCGGGTAACGCCAATCATCGAAGGATCGTAAGGTGCCCCCGCAACCTTGAACAGATCCCGCATCTTTGCGAAGGAATAAACCTGTCCCTGCAGCTTTTTCTTGAATTCGGGCCATGTGTCCCGGACCCTGGTCAACTGCTCACGGACAGTCGCGGCATCATTATATTTCTTGGTGATACATTCAAATCCAAGCTTAGGTGCCGGGAAATCCTTGAATATCCGTAACGCTCGCTCCTGCTCTTCTTCGAGACTCGGCCATGCCTTGACGCAGGCATCAACATCCAATTTGGTAAGATCCATCTTGAACAGCTCATCGAAAACCGCACACATCGTAAGAGTGCCGATCGCCACCTGGAATCCATGAGACTGCAACTTGCCATTGAACCTGTGATGGGTCATGTCAAGAATGTGACTGAACAAATGGTCGCAACAAGACGCGGGACGGCTGGACTGGGCTGCCTGCATAGCTATTCCGCTGAGAGTCAAGCCTTCAAATAGATCAGACACCGCATCTGGATCACCAGCCGCGACACCCTCCGGATTTGCAAGGAGGTCATCCAGATAGTCCTGCAGCACATGCCATGCGTCAGGCTTTATCGGAGCCGTGCCCATCAGATCCGCCACCATCCATTCCGCTCCGGCAGGAACCTTCGCGGCAAGATCGGCGTAACCGGCGGCCGTCATTTCTTTCGGAGCGGCGGCTATCACGTCAATGTCAGCTATAATCGCGACAGGCGCGGGACAGGAGAATGTCTGCTTTGAATTCTGATAGGAAATAGAGGCTCCAAAGGATGAATATCCATCAACTGAGGCTGCTGTCGGAAGGGTCAGATATTGCTGGTCATGATGATGGGAGCAAAGCTTGCAAAGGTCGTTGATGACCCCGGAACCAACTGACACAGCGATATATCCGCCATCCAATTCCTTGTCCACCATCTCGATGTATTCCCACTCGGCATGGAACTCTTTCTCCATGATGATGAACTTTTCCGTCGGAATGCCGGCTTCCACAAAAAGGCCGTATACCTTCTCACCGAGAGCCGGCCAAGTGTTGATGTCAGCGATTATCTTGGCTGTTTTTCCGGGGAACAGTCTCTTGAACACATCGGGAGCCATGGAACTGACTCCTCTTCCCATCTCGAAAACCTTGGTGTCTGTCGCCACTTTCAGGGCGTTAGCGATCCTTTGTTTTGAATCCATCTCTTGATAGTTATACGACCATAAAGGTACGAATTTTTTTGTACCTTAGCGGACGGTCGCGCTATAAACAAAACCAGAATAATGAATAAGTTTAAAAATACTGTTTGCATCACAATCGCGCTGGCATTGTTCTCCTCCAGTTTGAACGCCCAGGAGAACCCGATCGCACAGATCTCAAGGAATCCGGGCTGGTGCGCTATCTTCCATAAATGGGGTTTCATCGGAGATTCCCTCTGCAGCGGAGAACATGAATATATCCGAGCCGACGGAAAGAAAGGCTGGAATGACAATTATGAATATTCGTGGGGCCAAAGGATGGTGGCGGCCATCGGCGGCGCTGAGGGCGAGAACTATTCACAAGGAGGCGAGACGGCTAAGGGCTGGATTGACCATTTCTGGGATTATCCGCTGAACCGGAACGCTGACGTCGACGCCAAAGCGAGACCAAAACAGGCGTATATAATCGCCTTGGGCGAGAATGACGCGAATGTCAAGGTCGAGCCAGGCGATCCCGCCACAGACATCAATCTGGATGATTATTCTCTTAACGCTGACACGTTCGCGGGTAACTATGCTGGAATCATCCAAAGAGTCAAGAGCATCCAGCCGGACGCCAGATTCTTCTTGGTCACGATGCCCAAGAGCGACTCAAAAGCCAAGATGGAGCTTAATAAAAGAATCCGGAAGATGCCGGAAATATTTGATAAAGTGTACCTTATCGATCTCGAGAAATACGCCCCGGACTATTGGGACAAAGAATTCCAATCAAGGTATTTCGTAATGGGACACATGAACGCCGCAGGTTACCAGTGGACAGCCTGGATGTTCATGACTTATATTGACTGGATTGTTGAGAATAACATGGAGGATTTCGCGGACATCGCTTTTGTCCGCTAAAACAATGGCGGTTTCCCTTGAAATGCTTATTTTCGCGAGCGGAAAAAAACGAAAAATAAAATATATCGAAAATGACACAGGACGAACTCTTCAAGGTGCTTGTCGCACACTGCAAGGAATACGGATTCATCTTCCCTTCCAGCGAGATTTACGATGGACTGGCGGCGGTCTATGACTATGGCCAGATGGGTGTTGAGCTTAAGAATAACATCAAACGTTACTGGTGGGAGGCTATGACCCGCCTCAACGAGAATGTCGTGGGTATAGATTCTTGCGTGTTCATGCACCCGAAGACTTGGGTCGCTTCCGGCCATGTTGCCGCTTTCAACGATCCTCTCATCGACAACAAAGACTCCAAAAAACGCTATCGCGCCGATAACCTGATCGAGGACTATCTCGGCAAGATCGAGGAGAAAATAGAGAAAGAAGTCGCCAAGGGACGCAAGCGTTTCGGAGACGCCTTCAACGAGGAGCAGTTCAGGGCTACCAACCCTAACGTTTTGAGGGAGAAGGCCAAATATGACGAGGTGCACAATCGCTACAAAGCCGCCGAGGACGCCAATGACCTGAAGGCTTACAGGGACATCATTATCGACTGCGGCATTGTCTGCCCTATTTCCGGCACAGCGAACTGGACAGAAGTCCGTCAGTTCAACCTGATGTTCAGCACCCAGGGTTCCACTACCGGCAATGCCGATGACGTGCTTTACCTTCGTCCTGAGACAGCCCAGGGTATATTCGTGGAGTACCTCAACGTCCAGAAGACCGGGCGTATGAAGATTCCTTTCGGAATAGCCCAGATCGGAAAGGCCTTCCGTAACGAGATTGTCGCCCGCCAATTCATATTCAGGATGAAAGAGTTCGAGCAGATGGAGATGGAGTTCTTCTGCCGGCCCGGAACCGAGATGGAGTGGTTCGCGAAATGGAAAGAGAACCGCATGAAGTGGCATGTCAGCCTCGGAATGGGCGCTGAGAACTACCGCTTCCACGATCACGAGAAGCTGGCGCACTACGCTAATGCCGCCACCGATATCGAATTCAACTTCCCGTTCGGATTCAAGGAACTGGAAGGAATCCACTCAAGGACTGACTTCGACCTCGGGAACCATCAGAAAATCAGCGGAAAGAAGATCCAGTACTTCGATCCGGAGACTGGTGAGAGCTATGTGCCCTACTGCGTGGAGACCTCTATCGGAGTCGACCGCATGTTCCTCGCCGTCCTCAGCCACTCCTACAAGGTGGAGCAGCTTGAAGGTGGAGAGACCAGGGTCGTCCTCAGCATTCCCGCCCCTCTCGCTCCTGTCAAGGTCGCGATCCTTCCTCTCGTCAAGAAAGACGGCCTTCCCGAGAAAGCTCAGGAAGTCGTTGACGAACTGAAATATGATTTCGCCTATCAGTACGATGAGAAGGATTCCATCGGAAAACGCTATCGTCGCCAGGACGCTATCGGTACCCCGTTCTGCGTCACCATCGACAACGACACGATGAACGACAACACCGTCACAGTCCGTGACCGCGACACCATGGAGCAGACCAGAGTCCCCATCAGCGAGCTACGGGCCATGATCGACAAGAAAGTCAATATGGCGAACCTCCTCAGAAAACTCTAATTTTATGAATATCAAATATTTCCTGGCCGCTCTTACAGCGGCCGTCTTTATTTCCTGCTCAGAAAAGGATAAGACTGAGACTCTTTTCAACGGAGAGAATCTCTCCGGGTGGAAAGTTGTCGTTAAAGCGAACGATGGAGAAGAGGTTGAAGGAGAAACCTTCAGCGCCAAAGACGGTCTCCTTCACATCACCGGAAAGCCTTTTGGCTACATCCGCACAGAGAAGAAATATTCAGATTATCTCCTCAGTCTTGAATGGCGCTGGGCCGGAGAGGAAGGCGTCGACGGAGGTGTGTTCAATTATCTCCAAGATGGTGACAAAGTCTGGCCTCTGGGCGTTCAGCTCCAGATGACACCCAAAGACATGGGCCTCCTGATGGGCGGAATTAAGATAGAGGGTGTCGATGGTCCTTTCTACAGGAAAAACAGGCTCGTGGAAGAAAGCCCCGAAAAACCTGTAGGAGAATGGAACAAAATGGAGTTCCTCTGCAAGGACGGCGAGATAAAAGTCTGGCTGAACGGCATCTTGGTCAATGACGCCGTATGCGATACCACCGAAGGCTACATCGCAATCCAGTCCGAAGGCGGTGCCATGGACTTCAGGAATATTCAGGTAGACTACTCGAAGCGGACCTTACAGACTGAGAGATAGTAGGTCGCGTTGAGCGATTCTTTGCCCTGGAAAAATAGATACACCTGGCCGTCATCGTCCTGGAATACACCCGGGTGACCGCTTTCGAACGCGTTCCAAGCGCCCTCAGGGCCGTGGGTAAAGAATAATCCGTCGGGAGCTATTCTCTTATAATGATAACCATCGGTCGAGGTGGCGAGGCCTATCTGCTGTCCCTCGTGGTTATACGCCCCGGCATAGAACATATACCAAACACCCTTATGCTTCACTACGGTCGGCGCCTCGGTGCAGCTCATCTCCCAGGGATATTCCGGAGTCATGAGTGGTCCGTCAACCGATAGTAAGGTCCATTTGTCTGGACTATAATCACTTCCGTAAGGAGCCTCGGCCATTCCCATGATCTGGTAAGTGGCCGATGTGTCCCTGGTGGCGAACAGAAGGATAAGTTTGTCCTTAACCCTGTAGACCTCGGCATCGATAGAACGTTTGATAGACCATTTCGTCTCCGGAACAATGATAGGCCTGTCACAAGTGTTGGTAAAGGTGATCCCGTCCTCACTCATCGCATGCCAGATGTTGGCTATCCCATCTGTCTCTTCCCAAGCCATCTGGTAGAACATGTGGATTTTGCCGTCAAGTTTCCGGACACAGGGGGCCACCGCTCCCCGTAGCGGATTGCCCTTGGAATCCCTTAGATCCAAGTCACTGACTCTTGTCCAATTCACAAGATCAGTACTGCTGGCTATGGCCGCATGCCAGTCATTGAACTTAGGAGGTTTGCTATTGTCCTGAGGAGTCGGATCAAACGGCATCAAGGAATAGTACATGAAGTACTGATCCCCGTGGTGGATGACCGTGGGATCCTTGGCGAAAGGATAATCCTTGACCTTGGATGTGTCTCCATACTGCATTGGAAGCTGCTCCAGGACCACTTTCATAGGTTTCGGAGTACATGCCGCAAGGCAAACCGCCAGAAGCAAAAGCGCTTGTGAATATGCTCTCATAATCAATCTTAGTTTTCCTTATAATCAAAATACTCAAAGTTGGCTATACCGTCAACCGCATACATTCCTAGCATCACTCCAGTGAAGCCTCCACACACCTCTGAACTCAACAGGGATGTCTCAATCTCTCCTATTTCTTTGCCGTTAACCTCGAAACGATACATGTTGCCATCTTCGGACACTATCCTTAGGACGGCATCTTTACCCCTTGGTATCGAGACTGTTCCGAGTACAGTATTCACGGACTTTAGTTTAAGACGCAAAATCGCTTTACGGCCTTCTAACGAAAGCGACACAAAGCCATCCGGGTTCTGATAGGCGACTATTCCCGCCTCTCCCGACGAAGTCTCAAGACGGACCTTTGTCTCGGCGATAACCTCTGGACTCTCCTGCCGTACTCCGACAAATGTAGGATGGTCATTCTCCTCAAGGGGCGTTGTCCCGGTAAGGTTAAGACGCCCCTTATGCATCTTATAACGAGTTATTTCCGGGTTCTGAATATAGACCCACTTCGGATCGAGGGGAGAGTCGAACTCTTCTCTCCAAACCTTTTTGACCGGTGCCTTGGCAGTCCAGCTGGCAGACGTTTTCATCACAGCCTCGATAGGAGCTCCGTCATTGATGACCGGCCAACCAGCCGACCAAGTCACAGGAGCGAGGAAGGTTTCCCGGCCAAGATGATGAAAGTCCCCTCCGAACCTTCTGAATCCAAGAAAAACCACCCACCAGGAACCGTCAGGAGCCTGGACGAAATCTCCGTGTCCCGTACCCTGGATCTGGTTACCCTCAGCCACGGTCCGGAACTGTGTGAGAATCGGATTCACCGGATTGGACTCGTATGGTCCCCAGATATCTCGGCTACGAGCCACTGTCAAGCTATGCCCCATCTCGGTACCACCCTCTGAAATAAGGAGGTAATACCAGCCGTCTTTTTTATAAATATGAGGTCCTTCAGGATATCTCCCTCCTGTGCCTTTCCATAGCAATTTGCTTTCTGTCAACTGTTTCCCTGTCACCGGATCAATCTCACACAACTGGATACCAGCCGGATTGGAAACCATATAGCACTTCCCGTCCTCAAAAAGGAAGGACGGGTCGATACCACCTTGCTTCAGGTATACCGGCTCTGACCAAGGACCGGCCGGATCCTTGGCTGTCACAAAGAAGTTTCCTCCTTTCGTGACATTGGTGGTAATCATGTAATACAACCCCTCATGATAACGGATTGTGGTGGCGAATATTCCACCATAAGAATTCGCCCTCTCAAGCGGAATCTGACTTTCCCGGTCAAGGACATTGCCTATTAATTCCCAATTCACCAGATCTTTAGAATGATAAATCGGCACTCCGGGAAAATACTGGAAAGAGGAATTGACGATGTAATAATCATCCCCGACCCTGCAAATAGAGGGGTCCGGGTGATATCCCGGGATAATCGGATTGTGAATCACAAGGCTACCGTCTTGAGCGAAGGAAGCCGTGAAGGCGAAGATGGAAACAAGAATTGTGACTATGAAATGTTTCATATTATCAGTTATTTAGTTCCGGTTCAGAAGGAATCTCTCCATAGTATATTCCAGTGCGCCTGGGATCTGCGACGCCCATGTCCCAACCGACTTGGCGTAAATGGTTGTAAACGTGATAAGCGAGTCCGTAAGGAGCCGTAAAGTCCGGATTCCATGCCACGTTAGCCAAGGCGAAAGCGGCGCTCACAAGATCACCGCCATAATAGTGGTGCCACAAGGTTCCAAGAATGCCGAATAGACCTTTTTCGTGGGCATATCGACCCTGGGATACTGTGCCTCCCCAATTAAGCCAGGGACAGGTCAACACATCAAAACCTAACCCCTTGAAGTAATCAAGGGTGGGATATGCCTCTTTGGCCCCATCATAGAACCAGTCGCAGATCACTATATCTTTCGGGAATCCCTTTAGGGCTTCCGTTGTCTGGGCCGTTCCGTTGGCATAGAACCCCTTCCATCTGGCATCTCCCGCCTCAAGAAGCATGTCATGCCACATCATCGTTCTCGCGCCAAGGGAGGAGATTGTCTCATTTATGGCCCTGATATGCTCCAGGAACAGCTCTGAATATGGCCGCGACAGACAGTCCGGGCAACTGGGCTCAATCGCCTCATCGCAACCGATGTGGAAATAAGGAGGATTCCCGAAGGCTTCCATCTGTTCCTTGATAAGATCCTGGATCAACTTCCTGGCCTCGGGATTGGAAAGGCACCAGTTCCAGCCGCCAAGCGGCTCAAATAGAGGCTGGTACTCTGGATTCAAATCAAGAACGGCATGCTTTCCTCCAGCTGAACGAGCCATCGTAGCGTGGCCAAACACATTTATTTGGGGAATCAAGGTTATTCCGAGATCGTCGGCTATACGCTTGATTCTTTGGATCTCCTCTTTTGTCATGGTTCCGTCCGGCCAGCCGAACCACGGCGCTATCTCGCTACGGAAAGTGCCCCAAGGCTCTATCACGGCGTAGTTCAATTTGTAATATGCCGCCAACCGGACTAACCGCTCGACTTCCCACGGCTCAGTCTCGTGGAACCAACAAATGTGTATTCCCCTGAAATCCATCGCTGGTTTGTCTTGTACGATTCCTTTTGGCACTATCCATCCAGCCACAGAAGTTGTTCCCCGAGCCGGAATAGCGATCTGACGAAGAGAATAGAGAGCATAACGGACTCCCTGAAGAGTAGAGGCTGTCACTTTCACTTCATTTTCATTTATTTCCAGATCGTAAGCCTCTTCCGCCAGCTGAAGCTTACCAGCTTTTTCCTTGGATACAATAGGGGCATATTCCCCGTACCATTCTTTGAGATGGGTTTCCGCCCATCCGGCAGCCTCCTTGTCAGGACATGCCACCACCACTTTTGATAATGGGTAATAAACCGTACTGGACAATTCAGCTTTAACCGGCTCCGGGCAGATGACCGGAGAAGATATGCCTGACATCGCCGTAGCGACCAAAACAAATAATACCAGAACTATCTTTCTCATTAATTTGACATTATAGTTTCACTATCTCACCTGGTTCGGTGTCTTTCTCAATGAGCTCGCCTGTGGCGGGGGAGACTATACGTAATCTGCCGCCTTTCTCGGAATAAACCGATAGAGATGTCACTTCGCCACCTTTCATCTCAGCGGAAACAAGGAAGGCTCCGACAGCTCGCAAATTATTGAAACAGACGTCCTTCCAGTCCTCAGGGACCGCAGGGAACACTTGAATTACACCGGTTTGGCTCTGAAGAAGCATCTCTTGAAGCGCGGCCGCATAAGCGAAATTACCCTCCAAAGTGAAAGGCCGGTAAGTGAACAATGATTTCCCGCTCTTTGTCTGATCACCGTTGGCGTGGAAAGAGTTACGCAGCACGAAACATTCCGCGAAAGTCTTGAGAGCCTCAGCGGCCTCAGCGCCATGTCCTGCCCTTGCCTCCATATTTGCCAGCCATGAATAGGAATATCCGCACCACAAATCCGGTCCGTTGGCGTGAAGCCTCGACAGCGTCGCGTCAATGATCTTCCTCTGCTCAGGACCTTGGCTAATGTCCAGCAAGCCGAGCGGATGAATCGCCATCGCATGTGAGAAGTGCCTGTGGGACAGGTTGTAAGACACTCCAGGAGCGATCGCCAATCCGCCATCATCATCGATAGCATAATCAGGAAGCTGACCACAATCCGCTTTCCAGCGGGCAGCTTCTTCAGATAACCCGAGGGAGTCGGCCATCTCCGCGGCCGCCACGAACGCGAACTTTGTCAGAGCGAGATCATAGTTCGTTATCTCCGGGAAAAACGCGTCTATTCTGTTGTCGTTTATCTCCGGACTTGAGCTGTACTCGAATGTCCTCGTTCCGTCCGGCTTAACCTCAGTCTCCTGTTCCAGGAATATGGCGACATCTCTCAAGAAAGGATATGCCCTGTCTTTAAGGAAATCCTTGTCCGCAGAGTATTTCCAATGAAGATAGAAATGCTGTCCAAGCCATGCTGAAGTGGTGGGGGAGAAACCATACTGGACCCATCCGGCCATCGCGTCACCTTCCAGCGTGCAATAACCAGGCGCCGCGAGACCTTCCTTTCCGAAGAATTTCTTTGTGAACTCCTTATATTTCCCGACCTGGCTCCAAAGCGTGTTCAAGTACCCCAGCCCTTCATCCAAATGGTTGCCGATATAAGCGGGCCAGTAGCTCAGCTGGGTGTTCAGATCATTATGATAATCTCCTTTCCATGGCGGCAGGAAACCATCGTCCGCAGTCCACACCGATTGTAGCGATATAGGGTAGGAGTCCTTCCTGGTGGCTGAGGCGAACTTGTACATCTCCCGGTCGTACTGCCGCTGTATTGTGGCGTCAGGAACCGTAACGGACGAACCTTTCCAGTATGAAGCCCAATACTCCATGTGCCGCTTGTAGGCCTTGGACGGACCAACGGAAATAGCCTTGGCGACCTCTGCCCCGGCGTCTTTTCCGGAAAGCGAGGAAGTGACGCTCCAGGTCGCTATGACACTATTTCCGTGACGTTTCCAATCGACAACGACGTCATAGAAATAGTCCTTCCAGCCTCGTTGATGATAGGTGATGAGGTTCCCTTCACGTTTCACCTCTCCTTGAGGGTAGCCAAGAAGTGCGAGAGATGAGCTTCCGAGTCCGGCCTCATCGGCCCCCTTGATCTGATATTCAGGCGGAACGAGTTGGATGTCAAATGATTCCGGAATATTCTCAAAAACTATCCAGCCCACGTCTCCGTCGGCTTGGACAAAGGTCTTCATTGACGCTCCGCTCTCCCACTTGACCTCGCAAAGAGCGTTATTCAGAAATAGCCTGTTCTCTATGACCGGACCAAAAGAAGAGATGTCAACTTCAAGGGCCGCTCCAGGAATCTTAGAAGGAGCCGCAAGATAAGACTTCTTCTCAAACAGGTCTACTACCGGGTCATAATCTCCTTTGCGAACATGGTCCTTTACCCATTCAAAGGAATAGTCCTCGCCTTGGAAAGCCTCTATAGGACGAAGATCCCACAAATCAATTCTGTCGAGGGATAGACGCAGTTTATCCCCTTTTTGCCATACGAGCTCACCAACGGTGGCGTTTCCAAGCGGCATCGCCTCATCCCAGACCGTGGCGAGATCCCCGAACACAAGGTCGCTATCAGATGGTTCAACCTCTATCCTGGAAGAGCAGGAAAAAGCTATGAAGACCCCGGCTATGATAGCGGCTTTTCTAATTCCCATGACTTGTCGTTCTATTGGAAACTATTGATTATAAGGAAAATTTAAGCGCAACCGGCTCCTGCTTCAAGCCTTTGGGGAGCTTAAGTGTGACTTGACCGTCCTTGACTGTGGCTTTCACCTTTTTGCCGTTGTTCAAGACAGTTACTTTCCCGCCCTTGGGAAGGTTACCGGACCAGGAGAGGGTCGAAGGAAGCTGCTCGTCATCTTTCAGGGCATAGATGGCATAAAGCGTCTGCCCGTCTTTGGAGGCGTTGAACCAGATGTCGCCATCGTTGTAATCCTTGGTGATGCGGGTTGAATATATCGCCTCTCCGCAGCGTCCAAGCCATTCTCCGATCTCCTCAAGAATCGGAATGGCCCTGTCCTCGATCAAACCCTGGGGAGTAGGACCTACGCCTAACACAAGGCTTCCACCCTTCGCGGTGATCTCGGCAAGCATCCCGATAACTTTGCGGGAGCTCTTGAAGGTAACATTCGGAGCCCAGCCCCAGCTATGTGTCAAGGTTATGCATGACTCCCAAGGATGGTTGATCTGATGATCCGGAACGCTCTGCTCGGGAGTCTGGTAATTCTCGTTGGGTCCTTGGATTGTACGGTCGACGCACAACATTCCCGGACTATATGCCCTCGATTTCGGAAGTACCTCATTAAGACCCACTTCGTCTCCGGTCATCCATCCTCCGTCAAGCCATAGAATGTCGATTTTCCCATATTTTCCTGTAGTCAGCTCCGTTAGCTGGTTCTTGGTGAAGTCGACATAGCTCTTCCACCAATCCGGATGTGTCTCTTTATTGTAATTCGGCCGGCGGTTGGGGGTGGCGTAATACGGATTCCAGAACCCGTGGTGATGCCAGTCAGGTTTTGAGAAATACGCTCCAATCATGAAATCCTTAGCCCTGAACGCGTCAAAGACATACTTCGCCACATCCTTTTTGGGATTATTGGCGAACGGGCCGTTCGCGATGCTGAAATCGGTATAATCCGAATCGAACATACAGAAGCCGTCATGATGCTTTGTCGTGAATATCATGTATTTCATACCGGCCTTACTGAACACGTCAGCCCACTGGTCGGGATTGAAATCCACTGGATTGAACTCCTTGGAAAGATCCCAATACCACTTCTTATATTCCTCATAGACAGAACCTTCCGGGCGACGGATCCACTCCTCGTTGCAAATGGCCCAAGATTCCACCATGCCCTGGGTGGCGTATATTCCCCAGTGCATCAAAACTCCGAACTTCAGGTCTTGCCACTGGTCCAGTTTCTGAAGAACCTGTGGATCTGTCGGCCACTCGTAACCGTCAGCCTGGTCGACCACATCACCACGCTGTTGCGCGAAAGCCATGGAAAAAACCATAAGGGCGCTCAAAACAAAACATATCTTTCTCATATCGCTCTGAATATTAATTATTTCATTTTTCCATAATCATTCTCACCGGACCTATCAACCCGGCTCTAGGGGTTCCTTTGTATGGCGAAGGAATAGTCTGGTAATGATTGGACAGGGAACTATACACAAGGACTTCAACCTTGTTCTGACCCTTTTTAACAAAGTCGGTGACATCCAATTTATAAGGAGGACTCAGCAGAACATCCACATGTTTTCCGCCAACGCTTACCTCGCAAGTGGCGTCCACATCGCCAAGATCCAACTCCACACGCTTTCCTTTTGCCTTTACATTAATCTCCTTACTGTACTTCACTCCTCCGGAATAGAATCTCATCGCTCCGGCGTTTGTCCAGTCTCCGGGAGCAAGACGACCACCCTCGCAATCAAGCTTTACAGGTTCCTTGAAGAATGCCGCTCCAGGGCTGTGTGAATCTGGTAACGCCTTGACAGTAACGGTTGTAACTCCAGGCTCCACCGGAAGATTATCAGCGACATATTTCCCGGTTCCGGTTTCCTTGAAATCTACTTTACGGCCGCCAACGTTAATCTCAAGAATTTTTCCCGAAGTCTCAAAGGACATACTTCTGGTGCCTGGAGCAGTCTCGAAACTCATAGTCCATTCGCTGGTTTCAGGGCACACGAAAGGAACATAATCCGTCCCGTACCAGCTGGAAGCGACAATCTCATCATGCATTCCATGGGGAACAGGACCGGAGAACCCTTCAGGATAAAGCATAACCATGCTCCTCTCCCGGTTGTCAACAGTTGAGCCTCTCATCCCCTCAAGGCTATAACCAGTCTTTTTTGTGTTGGCGTATACGATTGTAAGACAATGGATTCCCTTATTAAGAACGACCTTTTGACCGGGAACCGGTTTCCCGTCAATCAATACTTTGTATGGTTCCTTACCCTTCTTGACAATGCGATAGGACCCATCCTTAGGAACATCCAAAAATGCCCGGAATAACTGATGGCAGCCTTGGTCGAGAATCAAGAAACGATCATCCACATGCTCCTTCAGACCGTGATAACCCTGGCTTCCGGGGCTATCGAACACGCCGTATTGCCATGAGAAAGGATAAGCTTGCCATTCTCCCGCTTCTGGCAGGTTTCCGAGAACCTCGTCTATATTCCGATCAGAAGGAATATTCAAGGTAAGCATATAAGGGGCATATCCGTAAACGGAGGAGATTGCCTTCGCGGGGTCTCCGGTAGGGTAGCAAAGGAATTCCCTTGCCTCAACGCCGATGAATCCGTCGCTCTTCGGTAGACGGAAATCTCCCCACCTGTTGTCCATCGTGGGAATAATCTCCACATCCCACTCTCCCTCAACCGGAACCACCTCTGATTCAACAGTTTTCTCCTTTTTGGCTTTCTGCTTCAAGGGCTTTCCGGGAGAAAAAACCAAAAGTTCAGAACCACCTTCCGTTCCGGAATACTCCACAGTCGTGAGACCGTCTTCCTGCTTCAAAACCGAGACCGGGCGGATGGTTCCGTGGACAGCGTCCCATAGTTCGGCCTTTCCGGTGGCTCTGAATGTCATCCGGTCTCCGTCAGGAACATCCATCACCATATAGACATCATTCTGACCGACCCTACGATGCAACACCTTGCCTTTCCCGGAAGAGGTGGAGAAGTCCGGAACTATCTTATCCTTAATCACTTGAGCCAGGCTTCCTTGAACGGCGTCCTGAGTCTCTTTTTCTGAATTAATCCTCAAGAAAAGTCCTCCGGATTTGACAAATTCCTCCACTTTGGACTCGGTCTCCTTATGCATAGCCTTCACTCCAGCCAGGATCAAAACTTTATAGGTCTCTCCAGCGACAGTTAAAGAGCCATGATCAATAGCCGCATTCTGAAGCGATTGATAATCAATGAAATCATAATCAAGGCCAGCGTCACTCAAATTAAGAGCGGTGTTGAAAGCCAGATCCGGCCGCACGTCAGGATATGCCTGCATAGTCTCGGTGGGATAAAGAATGGCGATGTCGCACACGTGCTCACCTTGACTCAAGACATAGCACATCCTCTCGGCATATTTCAGCCACACTTTCATGTGCGGCCAATACGGCATCCTGAAATGGAAACTCGGCGGAGCCCATTCCCACCATCCGCCATGGGTAGTGTAGTATAACCCATGTAGGCACAGCAAGTTACCTCCCGCAATAAGATGATGGTCAAGCTGGCGGGTAAGCAAACCCCCATTAGCGTCCCAGCCCATGCTGTGAAAGGCCTCAAGCCAGGTCCTTGGCCGTCCGTAAAGGTGGGCGATGCTGCTGGAGACCTTTGTCTGACGGAAACTGCTGCCCCTGGCCGGAGCGTCGTTTCCCGGAGCCGTGAACCAGCTTATCGCCCTGAAATAATCCAGATATTGCGTCGGATTCAGGCCTCTTCCCTCATTATCGCAACCATAAATCAAGCCCCGCTCCGCATTCCAGTCATAAATCGGCTTGAAATACCTTTCCTCGGCAAGTTTGGTCAAGACTTCTGCATAATCCAGACGAACTCTGGCGGCTTCTTCATCGATTTCATCATCGCTGGTGGCCAATAGCGCGTCCAAATGAGGCAGGATATCATACCCCTTCTCTTTTTGGAATATCTCACGCATCCCATCGCACCAGGAACGCATATTCAAATCGTAGATCAGCTCGTCCTGGAAGAAATAGTTCATCCCCTCGCGACCTTGGGCGTCCATCGCATCCTCGAAGGGCTGGAAATACTTCTCTACCATTAACTTACCGTAGTCAGGATGAAGCTCCGGAGAAGGGATTGTGTAATAGACATCGACACTGTCTTTGTATTCGTTTATCTTCAAGACGTTATCCGGAAGCTTCTCGCCAGCGGGAATACGTTCCCTGACTATCCGGCCTTGATGGTTCTTGACCCCAGGATCGGCAAGCGCCTCATCCACCTTGAAACCGTTCCCGGGAGAGGCCATCACATAATCGTCCAAGCCCAGGCCGATTCCATATTCAGCGCATTTCTTCGAATACTCCGCCCACAGCTTCATCCATTCTGGGGAAAACACATAAGGATCTCCGCTGCTGACTCTTCCGTATCCTCCGTATCCATTGGCATTCATCAAGGTATCTACCCGTGGATGAGTGTGGTTGTAGCTCACACAAAGACCGTCAGTCGCGGAGTCCGCAAGCAGTTCAAGCTGCCACGTAAGCCGGTCCATGTCCAAATTATCCCCGCTCCACCAGTAGAAAGGCACGTTACCATAGCCTTGAGGGGGATTGACGAACCCCTCCCTTAAGTTTGTCTCTCCGTCTTTTGACGGCCAACCCTTATGATACTGGGCTGTTTTCGGCTGCGACGCTAATGTCACAGCGACAAAAAGAAAGCAAATAGTAACGAGTTTTCTACTCATTTGGTGGATTTCTTGAAATATTCAGGAAATGATCTTTTTAATGTGGCTTTGGCTATCTCACGCAGAGGAATCATGACAAACGGCCTTTCGGCGATTCCTTTGTGTGGAATTGTAAGTTCCGGAGTGTCAATTATTTCCTTTCCAAAGAACAGGATATCGATGTCTATTACCCTGGAATGGTAAATCCTATTCCCCTCGGCATCATATTCAGGAATATCCGTACGCCCCATTTCCCTCTCTATGGCTTTCACCTGATATAGAGTCCAGAGAGGGCTTTCGGCGGGAATGCGGTACAAGACGGCGGCATTCAGAAACGCGTTTCCGGAGAAACCAAACGGCTCAGTCTCAATTATTTTGGAAAGAGCGGAATAATGTGTCCCGAACGCCTCGTCCATCCGGCGAAGCGCCTCGGAGATGTGCTTTTCCCTGTCGCCAAGGTTACTCCCCAAAGAGAAATAAACGTTCACTAATGGCATTTCAAAACCACTATAGAATCATCCTTGAAGAGGTTCTTGGGAAGGTTGATAACTGTCTCACCCTCAACTACTGACATCTCTATCGGCTGCCCGGTCTCCAAGACCTCGCATTTCCCCGACAAAACGGCCGGTACCGAAACGGAAGCCACCGGGGAAGTGAGGAATATATAGAGGTTCTTACCGTCCGCGGTTTCCTTTTGGGTCGTGTAAATACCTTCCGGCATCTTATAGCTCGTGGGAGAAGCCCCGAATACCGCCTCCCCGTTCACATCCAGCCACGCGCCCATTTCCCTCAGCCTACGGATAGCCGGAGCGGGTAGCGTCCCGTCCGCCTTGGGACCTACATTAAGCAGATAATTGCCCCCCATCGAGGTGTTATTCACCAGATAACGGAGCATCCTATTGGCGGGCTTCCAGTTATAATCCTTGCCATGATATGCCCAGGAATTCTGCATAGTGGCAGGAGTCTGCCATGGCTTGGAGAGCATCTCCTTGGGATAAGAATTGTCGTGCATCTCAAGGAAATCGATATTATCACCCGGATTAGTATAGCAAATACGACCATTGATAAGACATTTGTCGCTGAGACTCCTTACCAATCGGATGAGCTCATCCCTTCGTTCGGGTGTAATGTGATTCTCCCAGTCCCAGGTGTCGAACCAGAGCAGGTCAGGGTCGAATTTCTCAATCAGTTCCTTAACCTGCGGAAGTGATTTTCTTTGCCAATATTTCTCGAAATCCTCATCATGCCGCCAGGGATACCAGTAAGGCATCGCTCCGTCGGGATCTTCCCAATCCTGCCAGTGTGAATAATAGAAACCATATTTAAGGCCATATTTCTTGCAGGCTTCCACCAGTGGGGCTAGCAGGTCTTTCTTGTAAGGTGTCGCAGCGATGTCAAAATCAGATACATCGGAATCCCACAAAGCGAAGCCGTCATGATGTTTTGCGGTGATTACCAAGTACTTCATGCCGGCGTTTTTAGCCTCTCTTACCCAACTGTCCGGGTCATATTTCACCGGGTTGAACTCATGAATAAGGCCGTTGTAGTAGTCATCAGGAACCTCAAGACGTGGCTTGATCCATTCGGCGTACCATGTGTTTCCCTGCGGGAAAGTGGTGTCCGGCATTGTGTGACCGTTATACGTTCCTTCGAGGATGGAATATAGCCCCCAATGCATGAACATGCCGAACTTGGCGTCCTTGAACCACTCCACTTTGGAAGGATCAAGTTTCAAAGACACTTCCTCCCTAACTTGCTTTTTTTCAGAGCATCCCGCGCAAATAAAAGCCAGCAGGACACATATTGAATAAAGTTTTCTCATGTTTAAACGTGCTGTAGCGGAGCGGGTTTGTCGGAATAAATAATCATCGAGCGAACCTCAACAGGATGGGCCTTGTCGGGGTTCTTGACCTTGAATGAGACCTTATGGGCGGCGACAGGAAGATCGTACTTGAAATAAAGGTCGAGCCTGCGGTGGTTATTAGAGGCCGGAAGTTTCACAACCTGGTCGAGCACGCCATCAAGATATACCTCAACTTCAGCGACATAGCCAGTCAGGGCATCCTTCTTGTCAATGGGCATCAAATAAGTGAAGACCACACCCTTGCCGTTGAATTCCTGCTCTCCAGCATCCTGAATAGGCTTCCTGATCTCAACCCTCTTTATTGGCCAGTGACCCTCGAACCCCTGCTCCAAACGAACAGTCTCGGGTGTCTGCACCTTGATTGTAACATCGTTATCTCCTACCTTGCCGTCATATCTCTCAATAACCTTAAGAGCCTGATTGAAGGACATCTGATAAGTCTTGTTCATAGAGATGTCCGTGTAAGCCAGATTCCTGTCCTCAACCTCAGCCATGCCCTTTTTCCAATAATCGGGTATGCCATTATAGCCAAGGATAACACCAAGAATACCTCCAGAGGAAGCAGGGTTACAATCGGAATCCTTTCCACAGCGTGTCGAGACATCGATCGTCTTATAGAAATCGCCCTGTCCGTAAAGGAGACCCATGATGATGTAGGCGCTATTGATCAAGGCGTCGATGTTGGTGGTGCCGAAAGCGCCCTCGGAGCAGCCGATATCAAAGCCCCATTTGCGCTCGACTCTGGCCCAGGTCAACTCCCAGTTGTCCGGATACTGCTTATGCCACTCTATCACATCCGCCATGCACTGGTAGTACTTGCTCTCTTTAGGAATAGTCTTAAGAGCCTCGGAAACAATGAATTCCACGTCATCAGAGACAAAGGCGAGGGAATACATGGCGGCGACATACACACCTCCATACCAGCCATCTCCATAGTTCATCATGTGCCCAATCTCATCGGTGAAATGAACGGCGGCGTTAGGCATTCCGGGAGCCATGATTCCGGCGTAGTCAGCCTCGATCTGGAAGTCGATATCATCGGCATGAGGGTTGTTTTTCCAGTAGCCGGATTCAGGTGGCATAATTCCGTTTTGGATGTTATTCCTGGCGGCTTGATTGGCATGCCAGAGAGGATAATCCGCCGTTGAGAAAGCTTTGGCGAAAGATTCAATAGGTGCGTCAAGTCCCTCTTTCTCAAAAACTTCCACGAATGTGAGGTCCATGTAGATGTCATCATATAGGCCGGGAATACGGTCATAATACCATTGTATCCTGTGCTCCGGCCATTCGATGGGAATATTGTCGTTTATCAATGTGCTGTAAACGAACTCAGTCGGTCCGCCATAGGTGCAGCCGATCATCTGGCCGGCCCAGCCTCCCTTGATTTTGTCCATGAGTTTCTCTTTTGACAAGGTCACTTCTGCCGGAAGGGTAGTCTTTTCGGCTTTTTCCCCACAAGCGCATGCCAAAAAGGCCACAAGAGCCACGGAAACAATTGATAATCTTTGCGTTTTCATATTCTTATAATTTATTGTTCAGACACTTCCTCTCGATACGGCATAGCCACCTGCGCTCCGGCCCTCTGGACGGCGACCGCTGCCGCTTTTGTGGCGAAAGACGCCGCTTCCATAAGGTTTTTACCTTCTGAGAGAGCAACGCAAAGCGCCCCGCAATAGCAATCCCCGGCTCCCGTGGTATCCACAGCTTTGACTTTTCGTGCGGGTACGAAGGTTGTCCCGTCTTCCTGACAGACCAGAGATCCTTTGCTTCCCATCGTCACTATTAGCCTTCCAACTCCCTTGGACATCATCGCTTTGGCGGCCTCGGCGGCGGTTTCCTCCCCGTTCACGGGCTTCCCTGAATATTTAGCCAACTCGTGTTGGTTAGGAATGAATAGGGAAATGTGGCGGAATATCTCATCCGGCAAATCGATCGCCGGAGCAGGATTCAAGACCACTGTCTTTCCAGCCTCGTGAGCTATTTTAGCCGCCTCAAGCACCGCGGGAACGGGGATCTCCAGCTGCATCAGCAAAATGTCGCACTCATCAATCGCATCCTTGCAGGACCGGATATCTTCCTCCGTATAGTCATTATTGGCCCCAGAGGCCACCACAATGCAATTCTCGGCGCTTTCATCAACCGTAATGAGAGCCACGCCCGACGGCTTGGATGAGATCATCACCCCAGACGGGTCGAGTCCTTCCTCGCGGAAATGGCGGATCGTGTTTTCCCCGAATATGTCATTGCCGACTTTACAGATGAATTTCACGTCGCCTCCAAGCCTTTTCGCGGCCACGGCTTGATTGGCACCCTTTCCTCCCGGGCCCATGACGAAATCATTTCCGAGGACGGTCTCTCCGGGAGCAGGCATCTTTCCGCAAAAGGCGGTCATGTCGGTATTGGTGCTGCCTATCACCAGAATCTTTCCTTTCATATTGGTTATTAGTTTTAAATATCTTATTCTGAACTATTTCCTGTTTGCGGGTGGCGTCGTTATGACCTCAATGAAATGATTTCTTATCGCGTTTGCCTGGGCATTATCAATGGTGAGATAATACCTCGAACCGTCTGGAGAAGGTGTGAATATGGTTCCTCCTTCGTCGGTTACTTTGATGAGACCCGGCTCAGAGACGGTGAACCACTTATCCCCTTCAACAGCGTAAAGTACGGCTGTGGGATCCCAGGTCTCCCTGTCATAAGGCATCCGCATATATGCTTTGTAAGCCTCGACCATAGGGTGCGGCCCGGCCCAGCCGAAATCGTTCTCAATACTCGTGGCTGGATACTTTACCGCACATCCGACATCAAACGGGGATGTGACTATCGGAGTAGGCCACTCTGAAAACACTTTCTGGGCGGCCGGAACGTCACGGACGATATTATACTCGTGATATTCTGGATCGGACACTTGGCCGGCCATAGTGACAAGCAATTTGACCTTTTTCTCCACAAGTGCTCTACCGTCCAGCTTGGAGTATTTATCCGGACCAGTCTCAAGAAGCCGGGCAAGGTTCGTAGAGAACCCCACGGACGCGATAGTGACAGACTTGTCTTTAGCTTTTGACAGGATTTTCCTGTAGAGTTCCACGGCTTCCGGAAGGGTGTCATATTCTTTTAACGTCCTGGCAAACAATGGTTTCCTGTTGTCGTCTTTAAGATTGACCACCGCCTTGGCGTAGTTTACACCATCGTTTTCACAGAAAGCTCCCTTTCGTATGATTCCTATGGGAATATCAGGATGGCCATACCAAGTGTTGAGAATGTCCACGAACTCTCCTGGAGCCGGTCCTTCCTTGTTGACGCACACACCAAGCAGGTTGATTTGGCCCGCTTCGTGGTACTTGTAAAGTAAGTCCATCGCCAGGGCGTCGTCCACATCGTTCCCGATGTCAGTCTCCATAATGAAATTGATTCCCGAGGGTTTTGAACATCCCGCAAGGAGGATTATCGCTATCAGTAAAAGTGTCTTTTTCATCGTGTTAAAATATATGGTTATCAATTGTTTCCGTTATTTACTGATATCATCCAGCCCGAGTTCCAGCCGAGCCTCATCTGAAAGCATCGACTGATCCCATGGCGGCTCGAAGGTCAATTCAACCTCACAGGCAGTTATGCCTGGAACATCCGCGACATTCGCCTTGACTTCAGCCAGGACCTCGTCAGCCATGGGGCAGGTCGGGGCGGTGAATGTCATCTTGATGAATGCCTCGTGTTTTTTGTTGATAATCAATTCGTAAATGAGGCCGAGATCGTAAATGTTGACCGGGATCTCCGGGTCATAAACTTGCTTCAGGGCCATCACGACATTATCATATAGAGGCGCCAATTCCTTGGCATCCTCCGCAGTCAGAACGTCATCTTTTGAGATGCTTTCAGTAGCCAAATCCTTGATTTTTTCAATCATTGAAACCAGACCGTTTGCCCTGGTCGGGGAAAGGTTCTCTTTGAGGCCAATCTCACCGATGAAACCGAAATCATCTCCCGCGATCTCTTCCGGAGTTCTCCCAGAATAGACACTGATCAAAAGCGAGATAATTCCCTTTGTGATTATGGCGTCGCTGTCAGCCTTGAAGAAAATCTTGCCGTCTTCAAGCTTAGAGTCAAGCCAAACTCTTGATTGGCAGCCCTTTATCAACTTGTCATCGGTCTTGTTTTCTTCGGGATATGGTTCAAGGTTCTTTCCGAGTTCGATGAGGTACTCATATTTGTCGAGCCACTCTTCGTACATCGAGAAGTCTTCTATAACTGCCTTCTTGGCTTCTTCAAGAGTATTCATTCTTCCTGTTTTAAACCAACATCTTCACTGCCTTTTCAAGGGCTTTAACGAAGTATTCCACTTCCTCAATCGTGTTGTAAGGAGCCAGCGAGACTCTTAGCATACCAGTGACGCCAAAGCGATCCATTAGCGGCTCGGCACACATCTGGCCCGACCTGACTGCTATTCCCATCTTGTCAAGGATCAGCGCCAAATCTTCATGGTGGGCGCCTTCCACAACAAAAGAATATATCGGAGCTTTGCTCTCTGTTCCACGTGGAACGCCGAATGTTTTGATTCCCATTGTCATCCTGAGCGAAGCGAAGGATCTCTCCAGATACTTCTCCACATGCTTTACTTCTCCTTGTAACTCACTATCTTTTAACAACTTCAAAAAATCAATCGCAGCCTTTAGCGTCGGAACGGCGTTAATATTTTGTGTTCCTGCCTCAAATTTTCCAGGCAGCGGTGCGTACGTCGTGCCGGAAAAACTCACGTTTTGGATCATCTCCCCGCCACCCTGATAAGGAACCATACGCTCGAGCCATTTCTCTTTTCCGTAAAGGATACCGGTACCGGTTGCCGCATATATCTTATGTCCCGAAAAAGCATAGAAATCGCAGTCAAGGTCTTGCACATCGACATTTTCGTGGACAATCCCTTGTGCCCCGTCCACTAAAACAGGGCAACCCTTTGAGTGACAAATATTTACAATCTCTTTAACAGGATTAATTATTCCAAGGACATTGGAAATATGGGTCACGGCGACAAGCTTTGTCCGGTCGGTGATCAGGTTCTCAAGCTCGTTAACTTTAAGATGGCCCTCATCGTCCACGCCAAGGACTTTAAGTGTCGCTCCCTTTCTCTGGCAGAGCATCTGCCAAGGAACTATATTCGAATGGTGCTCCTCTTCTGTAACGATTATCTCATCTCCTTCGCCGACGAAAACCTCGCCGAAAGAAAATGCGACCAGATTAATGGAACCCGTTGTGCCTGAAGTGAATATGATTTCTTTCCTAAAATTGGCGTTAATATATTCACGAACAACCTCGCGGGTGCTTTCATATTCCTCGGTGGCGTCAGCCGCAAGTTTGTGGACAGCACGATGGATATTAGCGTTAGTCCCCAAAGCAAGGCTTTCCATTTGCCTCACGACACTTTCCGGACGCTGAGCCGTAGCGGCGTTGTCAAAATACACCAGAGGCTTCCCATACACCGTCTGGGACAGCGCTGGAAACATCTTTCTTATGTCCTGGATCCTCATCTGACTTCAATCCTGTATATCATACAAATTTAATAAATCATTTGTATATTTGAGAAGAAATTATTGATCATGATCGACTACATCAAAGGGACAATAACAGAACTATCTCCCGCAGAGCTTGTACTTGAAAACAACGGTATCGGCTATAGTATTTTGATTTCTCTGCAGACCTACCAGGCGCTACAAGAGAAGGAAGAAGCTAAAGTTTATATTTTCCATTATCTCCGGGAGGACGTGGAAGATTATTATGGCTTCGCCACGAAAGACGAGCGGGAACTGTTTGAGTTGCTCATCAGCGTTTCAGGAATCGGTGTATCTTCCGCCAGAATGATGCTTTCATCGCTATCAGCAGAAGAGATACGTCAGGCTATCCTGTCTGAAGATGTGGCCAGGATCAAGAGTGTCAAGGGCATAGGAGTAAAGAGCGCGCAGAGGCTTATAATAGAACTCAAAGACAAGGTCGTCAAGGGAGAAGGTGCTGATTCCTCAGAACTATTTGGTGGCGCCGCTCGCAGCGAGATTGTAGAGGAAGCGTCCAGGGCTCTCGTTATGCTCGGCTTCGCTAAGCCGGCTGTCAACAAAGCGATCCAGGCTATTCTCAAAGCCAATCCCAACGCAAAAGTCGAGCAAATTATAAAATCCGCCCTACAAATGATGTAGTTGTCATTCTGAGCGTAGCGAAGAATCTAGCGACCGAAGTAGACGAGGAGAATGGAAATGTCAGAAGGGGAGACTCCGGAAATACGAGAGGCTTGTGCGATCGTGCGAGGTTGGTAACGGTTGAATTTCTGACGACATTCTATAGATAATCCTGGGATACCATCGAAATCAAAACCCTCGGGAATCTTAAGATTTTCAAGTCTGGAGATCTTCTCCGCCACCGCTTTTTCGCGTTCAATATATCCTTTATACTTAATTTCAATCTCGACAGCCTCGACAACTTCTTTCGGATTAATTGTTCCACGTGGAACAATTTTTAACAATTCAGAAAGACTCGTCTCTGGTCTTGCTGCCAATTCCGCGACCTTTTTGGAATCGGTTAATGGTGTAGAACCACATGATTCCAAATAAGAATTCACATCGTTAGCTCGGGCTTTTGTCGTGTAACACCAATCTCTCAAAACATCCACCTGGGAGCGCTTGGAGGCCATAATTGTGTAACGCTTTTCAGATGCCAGACCAAGATTGAAAGATTTTTCCGTAAGACGAAAATCAGCGTTGTCCTGCCTTAAAAGTATTCTATATTCCGCTCTGGAGGTGAACATTCGATAAGGTTCATCCACACCTTTGGTGATTAAATCATCTATCAAAACACCGATATATGATTCGTCTCTTCGCAGAATAAAGGGGTCTTTTTCTTGAATTTTTAATGCGGCGTTGATGCCAGCCATCAAGCCTTGGGCAGCCGCTTCCTCATAACCAGTCGTACCATTTACTTGGCCGGCGAAATACAAACCATCAAAATCTTTCAGCTCTAAAGTCGCTTTCAGCTGCGTCGGATCGAAGTAATCATATTCAACAGCATAGGCAGGTTTGAATATCTTCACATCCTCCAGTCCTTTTATCGCATGCAGGGCATCAAGCTGAGTTTGCAAAGGTAAGGAAGACGAGAATCCTTGGAGATAGTATTCGTTTGTGTCTCTACCTTCAGGCTCTAGGAAAAGCTGATGGGAATCATTGTCAGGAAATACTCGTAGTTTGTCTTCGATGCTAGGACAATAGCGAGGTCCACGGCCAGTTATCAATCCGTTAAGAAGAGGGGAGTCTTTGAATCCTTCCCGAAGAATATCGTGAACCTTCTCGTTGGTATGGAGAATGTAACAAGGCATCTGTGGAGATCCGCCTTGAATCGAAGAAGGCACATCAAGATAAGAGAACCTTACCGGTTCGGCATCTCCAAGTTGCGGAAGAAGGCGAGAGGTGTCAACTGATGAAATGTCGATACGAGGGGGAGTGCCGGTCTTCATCCTGCCGGTTTTTATCCCGAGACTTACCAACTGTTCGGTCAGGCCATGAGACGCAAGCTCTCCGATCCTGCCTCCTTCAAAAGTTGTCCGGCCGATGAAAAGTTTCCCCCCGAGGAAGGTGCCGGCGGTCAAAATAACCGCTTGAGACTTAAAAATTGCCCCGGTAGTCGTGTGGACCCCGGCGATTTTCGAATTCTCAAAGAGGAAAAAGTCTGCAAAATCGGCGTAAATATCTAATTTACAATGAGTTTCGAGAATTTTGCGCCAGCGTAGGGAAAAAGCCTGTTTATCGCACTGCGCCCTCGGACTCCACATCGCCGGGCCTTTCGAGCGGTTCAGCATCCGGAACTGGAGCGTGGTGGCGTCCGTCACCAAACCCATCATCCCGCCAAGGGCGTCGATCTCCCGGACGATCTGACCTTTGGCGATTCCGCCGACAGCCGGGTTGCAAGACATCCTGGCAAAACTCCGGAGATCGGCATTAAGAAGCAAAACGGAGCAGCCGAGATTAGCGGCGGCAATCGCAGCCTCACAACCGGCGTGTCCGCCGCCGACAACAATTATGTCGTACGAATCCCTCACCGGCTATACTATATTTCTTAATTTAAGGTAATAGTCTTCCTTTTCATGGATCTGCCTCTCCTCCTCGGGTGTGTGATCATCATAACCGATAAGATGAAGAAGACCATGAACCATCACCCTATGCAGCTCTTCATCAAACTCCGCTCCGTAAGCGAGGGCGTTCTCCCGGACGCTGTCAACACTGATGAACAGATCGCCTGAGAGTTTCTTTCCCTCACAATAATCGAAGGTGATAATGTCGGTGAAATAGTCATGCTGGAGATAACGCATGTTCACGTCGAGGATATAATTGTCAGAACAGAAGATAATATTAATGTCTCCGATGGTGCGGATCTCACTCCCGGCAACCATCTTTAACCACCTGTTATTCGCTAGTTTATCCTTTAATGCGAACTTTACATCCTCAGAGAAATACCTTATCATAGCACGATGTTTGCAAAAATCGATACAAATCTACAACTATTAATCCAAAAAATTTGAAATGAAAATTATTATTTCTAACTTTGGAAGCCTATTGTAGACAATAAACTCACTGAATATGGAAGTTAAGAAAACCGAAAAAGCCAATCTTGAGAACAGGAGACTGCTCTTTACAGAGATCGGACTCGTGGCCGCACTTCTTGTTGTCTGGGGAGCTTTCTCCTACGGAACAAGAGAGAAAACCGTCGCTGTCTTCGGACCTGAGGATCAAATCGTGGAAGTCGAGGAGATGGTTCCTATTACCCAGGAGACCCCTCCCCCGCCGCCCGAGGCACCTCAGATCCCTGTTCTGTCAGACCAGATCGACATCGTCGAGGATGACATCAAGGTGGAAGACAACTTCATGAGCCTTGAGGATGATGCCAACCTAGGTGTCGAGATCATGGACTATGTGGAGGAAGTCAAGGAGGAAGTCGTTGAGGAAGAGGCTATTCCGTTCCAACTCGTGGAAGAGAAGCCTTCTTTCAATGGCGGAGACGCCAACGAGTTCTCCAAATGGGTCAACTCCAAGCTCGTTTATCCTGAGATCGCGAAGGAGAACGGCGTCCAGGGCCGTGTGACTCTTCAGTTCACGGTTGAGAAGGACGGTTCAGTGACCAATGTCAAGGTCCTTAGAGGTGTTGACTCGTCGCTTGACAAGGAGGCTGTCCGTGTTGTCCAGAGCTCCCCGAAGTGGAAGCCCGGCAAGCAGCGTGACCGCGCCGTCAAGGTGACCTACACCTTCCCTGTGATCTTCCAGCTCCGCTAAAAGCGGAAAACGCGACAGAAAGGCCGTCCCCAACCGGATGGCCTTTTTTGGTAAAGGATAAGTGACACGGAATGACAAAAGAAGAGAAAATAGAGAAAGCTGTATTTGTCGGAATAATCCGGCAAAATGAGGATGAACGCAAGGTGATGGAATACCTTGATGAGCTCGAGTTCCTGGCCGAGACGGCGGGAGCTACGGGCGATAAAAAGTTTGTCCAGAGGCTGGACAAACCAGAGAACTCCACCTATATAAGATCCGGAAAGCTGCAGGAAATAGCTGATTATTGCGAAGATAACAAGATTGATTACGTTATCTTCGATGACGAGTTAACCGGCATGCAGCAGCGAAATATCGAGAAGGTAATCAAGGTAGGATATGTTATCGACAGAACAAGCTTGATTCTTGAGATATTCGCCCAGAGGGCAAAGACCTCGTATGCGAAGATGCAAGTGGAGCTTGCCAGATACAACTACATGCTGCCAAGGCTGGCGGGCATGTGGACCCACTTGGAGAGGCAGAGGGGAGGAATGGGGACCCGAGGCGGAATGGGTGAGACCCAGATAGAGATCGACCGTCGTATAGTCAAAGAGAGAATATCTAAACTAAAGGAGCAACTGAAAAAGGTTGACAGGCAGATGGCTACCCAGAGAAGCAACAGGGGATCGATGGTCCGCCTGTCGCTTGTGGGGTACACCAATGTCGGCAAAAGCACGATAATGAATCTGTTGGCCAAGTCTGACGTGTTCGCCGAGAATAAATTGTTCGCCACCCTGGACACCACGGTAAGGAAAGTAGTCATTGAGAACGTGCCTTTCTTGCTAAGCGACACCGTCGGCTTCATCAGGAAACTGCCAACCCAGCTTGTAGAGGCGTTCAAAAGCACACTGGACGAGGTCAGGGAAGCTGACATATTGCTCCACGTGGTTGATATCTCACATCCAGGCTTTGAGGAGCAGATGGAAGTTGTCGAGAGGACGCTTCGTGACATCGGTGCGGCAAACAAACCCGTCTATGTGATATTCAATAAGATAGATGCTTATGAATATGAAGAATATGACGAGTTTTCGCTGACTCCTAAGGGGAAGGAAAACCGGACTCTGGAAGATTTGAAAAACACGTGGATAGCGGAGGAGAAGGCTCCGTGCATATTCATGTCCGCCATTAACAAGATAAATGTGGACAAACTTCGCTCTGACCTTTATAAGATGGTAGCCGAGATCCACGCCGGCCGTTATCCCTTCAATAACTTCCTCTGGTAGGGAATTATGAGAACGCTTAGGTATTTCTTGCTATTCATTATACTTCTTTTTGGAGTATTGTCTTGCCGCGATGTAAGGCTCTCCGACATCGAGTCCTATATCGATGACCGCCCGGACAGCGCCCTGGCCGCTATCAGGGCTATCGACACGACCGCCCTTCGTGGCCGCGCGGTCAAGGCCAAATATTCCCTGCTTCACGCCATGGCCCTGGACAAGAACTACATAGACACCGCCGACACCAGGATTGTCCAGCCAGCCGTTGACTGGTACTCCCGCCACGGCAGTCCGGAAGAGAAGATGAAGGCGTATTACTATCAGGGGCGGGAATACCATAACAATAAACAATATGATCAAGCAGCTGTTTCTTATGCTATAGCACTAGAATCTATAGATGAATCTAATGATTTCAACTTGAACGGAATGCTTTATTCCGCAATGGCCGATGCGCTGACTTTCACATTGGATTTCGCAGAAGCGTCATCTTATTTTGACAAGGCGATATCAAGTTTTAGGAAAAGCGGCAGAAAAGACTGGGAGAACTTAGAGTTGTTCCGTAAAGCGCAAAACCATGTGAACACGAAAGACTGGGATAGTGCGCTGGCTCTATTTCAAACGTTGCTTGAGGACGATTCCATATCGGTTGGATTACGGGCTAGAATAGAAGGCGATTATGCGATGGCCTTAGTCGTCGGCCCTAAAAAGGATATGGAACGAGCGACAGGTCTGTTCAAGGATGCTATGATGGACAACGGTGGTAGATTAATGAACATTAACCAGGTTGGAGCCTATGCTTATTCGCTATTTCTGACAGGGCAACGAAAGGAATCCGAGTCCACGATGGCTTACCTTGAATCTATCGCAGGTGAGCACAACCTTTATTATCTGTTTTGGAGACACGGAATTCAACAAGCCCAGGGGGATTATAAGAATGCGTACTTGTCATTATTGGAGAGCAAGGAACAGTCTGATTCAATCAACACGCTCTTGTATGTTAAATCTGCGGCCAATGCGCAGAGGACATATCTTGAGAACCGTACTTTGGAGAGCAGGATCAATGATGGTCGGCGTAAAAGGATATCTGTTTACTTGTCTTTGGCTGTATTATCTTTCTTATTCATGCTGTACCGAGGGTTCAAAAGAAAAAGGAAAGAGCTTGAGAGAGAGTGCGACCGTATGGTTGAAATAAAAGAAACGCTTGAGTCCCGATTGTCAGATATGACCATGGAAAAACATAAAGCCAAGTTCACATATCTTTCAGAATTGTATAAAGTATATCAACTGGTGGACAAAAACGAAAGCGAAATGTCCATACACAAATCGTATCTCGCCCTAAAAAGGATCGTAAGCGATCTTGAGAATGACAAGGCTTCCCAGGTGCGGTTCGAGGCGTTGGTCAATCACGAGACAGACAATCTCATGAAACATTTCCGGGAAGAGTTTCAAGGGTTGTCTCTGCAAGAATACCGTCTTACAAGCTTCGTCTTTGCGGGTTTTGACAACACAATTCTCTCTTATTTGCTGATGCTTTCTCCCTCAAATACTCGTACAACAAAATCCCGGATGAAAGCAAAGATTGAATGTTCAAAGGCCGCACATAAAGAGGAGTTCCTCAAGTATTTTTCACATTAAAAAGGGTGTTTTGTGAGCTCTTGTAACAACAATCTTATTGCGCAAATTTAAAACCTTATTACAAGGCCCTCAGGGGCCTTTTTTTTCTGTCTTCTTGTAACGGTAATCTTCGTTACAAAAGGCCGATGTTACCTGATAATCAACCTAACTTTGCAGAAGAAAAAACCACACAAGTATGCGCACAAATAACGTTAACTTTTTCTTTCTATTTTGCTTTTGTATTTCCTTGTTTATAAACGGGAATTCCGCAAACGCTTCAGTCGCAATCGTTCCCAGTCAGGACTCCATTATTGTGATAGATCCGATTCCGATTTTGTTTCCTGATAACAATATCCCCAGATTGCCGGTTCTGGTCCCCATATCCGCCAGCTACGAGCCACTGCTGTCGTCTGTTTTGTTGACGTTCACATCCAACCTCGGCGAGATTGAGATTGAGGTTTTGAACACCACGACCGGAGGCTATGACTCCGGCATGATCGACACACAGTTCCTTTACGCATATTGACTATTAATATGAATAATATTATTATTACTGGAAATAAGTAGTATCTTTGGGTATGCGTTTACCAATAACCATATTCTTTGTTTCCGTTTCGATTCTCTTTGCTTCTTTGGTTTCCGCCCAGGAACGACAAGACACATTGAGCGCGTCAACCGTGACGGCAGACGTTATCAGATCGATTTCGTTCTCCCAGACCGGACACGAGCGGATGGAAGCGTTGAAGTTCGACCTGGCTCCTGTCTTGGGATCTCCGGACATAATCCGTACCCTTCAGGGTTTGCCGGGAGTAGCTATGGGAAACGAAATGTCATCAGGATTGTATGTCAGAGGCGGAGACGGCTCTGACAATCTTTTTCTATTTGACGGCGCGCCTGTCTGGCAGACGGCCCACATGGGCGGGATGTTCTCTGTGGTAAACAGCGACATACTTGATCACGTTGATGTGTATAAAAGCGGTTTCCCTTCCCGGTTCGGAGGGAAGATCTCTTCGGTGGAAGACATTTCCGTCAAGGCCGGAGACTTTGATCAGAAGCATGTAAAGTATTCTTTCGCCTTGACAGATGGCCGTATCACCCTTGAGGGTCCATTCCGGAATAAGAAGACTTCTTATCTTGTCTCATTGCGTCAAAACTGGATGTCACTGCTGACAAGGCCGGCACTCAAGGCGGCCGGCAACTTGTTCCAGGATAGGATGACCAACTATTTGTCAGACGGGTGGTACGGTTTTACGGAAATTGACGGAAAGATCAGCACGAGACTATCAGGCACAAGTTCGTTAGAGTTCTCCTTATTGGCGGATGTGGACTTCCTCAAGTACGGGGACCATTATGGCGGTGATGGAACGTCCTGGTCAGACCATGGATTGAAGCTTTCTTCAAATTGGGGAAACATGGTTGCCGTGGCGGCTTGGAAAACTAATCCGTCGGATAAATTCTATTCAAATCTCAGGGCATATTATTCGAGAGGTTATGCCAACATTTCGACCAGATCCGATTATTCTGTCGACGACCAATATCGCGAAGGTAATTCCATCTCCAAGGAAGGGAATAACAGTGGAGTCGAGAATCCTGGATTAAGATGGGACTCTGTCTTTATTCTGGGGAAGGGCGCTCGAATAAGGTTTGGCGTTGAAGGTAATGGCTATATTTCCTCACCGCATAGGGTATATTCTTATGAGGAAAAACAAAGGATGAAGCATCCTGAGGATCCCGCGAAAGAAGAAAAGGAAATGTCTGTTACGGCGCAAACAGATTTGGATCGGACAATGCATTACGCTTCGGGATCTGTGGCGGGATATGCTTCCTTAGAGTGGACTCCCGTACGGTGGTTCAGTTCTGACGCGGGCTTCAGGTATGATGCTTATTTTGCGAATGGAACAACTTATAGCTATCCGGAGCCTCGATTGGGGGTTAGCCTGAGGCCGGTCAATTCTGTCGCTATAAAAGCTTCTTATGCAAGGATGTTTCAACCCTTGCACATGCTCTCGTCATCCTCGTTTGATTTCCCGGGTAATTGCTGGATGCCGAGTACCAACCTCGTACAACCCGCGGTCGGCGATCAGATCGCCGTCGGGGCAGACTATTCCGGGAACAATGGCTGGAAAATCGGGATTGAGGCTTATTTGAAATATATTGACCACCTTCATGAATATGGTGGTCCAGTCCTGATATATCCTCCTTTGGATGAATGGGAAAACCTGTTTGTTGACGGAAAAGGACGGGCTCGCGGAATAGAGGCCAGTGTGTCAAAAGAAGGGGGACGGGTGTCCTTCGCGGCATCGTATTCATATTCCATCAGCGAACGCTTGTTTGAGGATTTTTATGACGGGTGGTTCCCGGACCGTTTTGATAACCGTCACAGCATCCACCTTTCCTTCCGCTATCGCGTTCTGAACGGCGAGATTTTCGCCGATTGGTTCTATCACGGCGGGAATAGGATGACCGTACCCGAATACTATTATCCGACAGATTCTCCGGAGGAGTACGCGATTAATGGTTTTTACACACAGTTTGATCTGGCCGGCGTTCCGTACCCGAATAACTGGCAGTTGCCATCCTACCATCGTCTTGACTTAGGCTATTCCCAATACGGAAAAACCAAACGTGGCAAGAACCGGGTCATCTCTGTCGGGTTGTACAATGCCTACAACAGGAAGAACGTCAATTTCGCGCGGGTCGATAAAGGCATCGCTACCCAGTCTCCGTCTATCATTTATGTCTCGGCATTCCCGATAATGCCTACTCTCAGATGGTCGTATTCATTCTAATCCTTACCTGAAATGAAGAAGTTCATAATCATATCGTTGTCTTTGTTTGGCTTCTATGCCTGCCAGGTGACCGAGGAAATGAATACAGGAAACGACCTGGATTCCATGCGTTTGGAGTGTATGCTGACTTCGGATGACTCCGATCCGGTACACTATCTATATCTTGACAGATTCTACGCGATCAAGGAAGGACAGTATTACCGTCAGAGTCCGGATCTCATCCATCCGGTTTTCAGCGTAGAATCTAATGGAAAGAGTGTTCAAGTTGTCGAAGACGCTTCCCTTTAGGGTAGATATATTCTTCAAGGAGATTTCAATCACGGGGATGAGATATCTATCCGTTTGTCCGGGAACGGTGTCTCCGACGCATCCGCCCTTACAAGCATTCCCGAGGCTCCGACAAACGATTGCGTTCAAAACCTCTCAATCAAAGAGTTTGTCAAGAATAATGTCGGTGGCGCAGGGTTGATAGAGTATCACATCTCGTTTATGTTGAAAGGAAGTGACTCTTATTATGGTTTGGCACTTGTGACCGGGGAAGGATCCGATATTCAAGAGACAGCGCTTGTTCCCGACGGTGTTATCGAGATTTTGGCTGGGGAGAAGCCAGAGTTCTCGACATCCTTTCCTATCTCTGCCCCAATCTTGCGCTTGACTGACGGCAAGATTGTCAATAGAAATGCTTCAAGGGCGTTTTATGTTTTGTCTGGCGCCGTGTCTGAAGATAATTCTCCTGTTTCCGTCTCTTCGGTAATCTCCGTATATGGTACTATGTCAGCAAAACCCCGCGTCCGGGTTTATCGTTTGACAAAAGAAGCCCACCGGGCATGTATGAGCGTGTTTAGCGGCAGCAGAAATGATTTGGAGGGGTTCGGACTCACCTCGGCCGCGTCTGCGTGGACTAATGTCAAAGGGGGACAAGGATACTTCTGCGGTTATTCCTTCAAAGATTTCCAGTAAACCTGTTTCTGAACATAGAAGTCAGTGTTTTTATACTGATAGGGTTTTGTTTTTTATTTATATTTGTAACAAGTCCAAGTTACAATGAATAAAAAAATTAAGACCTATCTCGTTTGTGTCGCACTCTTGCTGGTGGCGGCTTTCGGTTTCGTACCCGAACAAACCTTTGAAGGAAAAACGGTCAATGCTCCAGATTTTGTCGGATATCTGGGGATGAGTCAAGAGACCAATGCCTGGAACGCGTCACACCCGAAAGACCATACCGCATGGACCGGTTCTATGTTTAGCGGAATGCCGACAATAATGATAACCGGGAACACTAAAAATGATCTTACCCGGCCTGTATTCGACTTGCTAAGTCTAAAAAAAGCGACACCGGCGAGCACTCTTCTTCTTTCTTTGCTTGGTGCGTTTCTGCTGATGCTTGTGCTGGGGCTTGATCCGATATTGGCTGTCGGAGGTGCTATAGCGATAACATTTTGCGCATACAATCCACAAATTATCCAAGTTGGACATAACACAAAAATGAGGGCTCTGGCCTTTGCGCCATGGGTCCTTGCGGCGGTTATATTCACTTATAAAAAAGCTCTGGACAATTCTGGTGGAAAATGGAAAGACTGGCTGCCTTTAACCCTTCTCGGGGCCGTTCTGACTGGTTTCGCTTTCGCGTTTCAAGTGAAGGCAAACCATGTTCAGATAACCTGGTATCTCGGGCTGATAATCGCTGTCTATGTCATTGGACTAATTGTCTGGATTTGCGTATCAAAACAGCGTTTGAAAGCTCTGTGGGGCCGTTTCCTGACGGCATCCGCCTTACTTTTGGTTTTAGGAACGGCGGGGTTGGCAACCAATGCATCCGGTCTTCTCCCAACTTGGAAATATACTTCACAAACCACTAGGGGTGGTTCAGAATTATCTGACCAAAACGATAAAGGTTTGTCGCTTGAATACTCTACCGCATGGTCATACGGGTGGAATGAGATTCCTAACCTAATCATTCCGAACTTCAACGGAGGTCCTTCGATTGGACCGCTTCCGATGACTTCCAAGACAGCGGATTACTTGAGGCAGTCAAATAAGAACGTCAGGAAAGATATTAAATCGCAACCCTTGTATTGGGGTTCACAACCTAACACGGCCGGACCAATGTTCTTAGGGGCCATAAGTGTTTTCTTGTTTATCCTCGGACTTTTGGTCTGCGAGGGAAAAGACAAGTGGTGGATGCTAGCCGCGGCACTATTGGCGATAGGTTTAGCGCTTGGTAACAACCTGATGGGGCTGACAAGATTCTTCCATGACCATGTGCCGTTTTACAACAAATTCAGAGCGGTGTCTATGTCGTTGGTAATCCTTCAACTGATAGTTCCGGCGCTTGGGTTTATCGCTTTGAAAAAAGTGCTGGACGGCTCTGTCAACAAGGACGATTTCGTTAAAAAAGGTTTGATCGCCCTGGGTATTGTTGGTGGTATCTGCTTGATTTTCTTCATATTCCCTAGTCTGGCAGGAGATTTCCACAGCTCGGTTGACTCTAACTATTCAGAGAACTATGCGGAAGCGCTGGCGGCAGATAGGAAAGCTCTTCTACGGAAGGATGCGCTGGTATCTCTTATATTTGTGTCTGGCGCTTTCCTGATTCTGCTCTGGTCTTTTAACAAAAACAGGAATGAGAAGACAAGAAACATTGCCGCTGTGGCCATTTGCTTGCTGATCCTTGTTAACCTGTTCGGTGTTGGAAGAAGGTATCTCAACTCCGATCATTTCCAGACAAAAAGAGCCTTCGCGAAAACCCTGGCACCTAGAGAGGTGGACAAGCGGATGAAAGAGGACGACGCTCTTTCTTTCAGGGTCGCCGACTTGACTGTAGACGTGTTCTCTGACTCCAAACCAAGCTACTTCCATAAAAGTATTGGAGGATATAATGCGGCAAAATTGAGCAGGTATGACGACCTTATAAAACGACATCTGATCAACGAGCTCGCTAGCGTTTCGGATGTGATCAACAAATCAAAAACTTTTGATGATTATCTGAATAATCTGCAGCCAATTCCGGTACTCAGCATGCTGAATACCAAATATTTTATCTTTAATGAAAACGGGCTGCCGCTGCAGAACCCGCAGGCTATGGGTAACGCATGGTTTGTGGATTCAGGGTATTACACGAAAACGCCTGATGAGGAAATTGACGCTCTCGGGATAATAAACCTGAAAAGGACCGCTGTTCTCGGACCGGATTTTAAAAATGTGAAAATTCCTCCGGCCATAAACGCATCAGACACACTCATTTTGAGTTCCTATGCTCCTAACGAGCTGAAATACATATACAACGCTTCAAGTCCCAGGGCTATCATATTCAGCGAAATTTACTACCCTAACGGATGGACCGCAAGGCTTGAAGACAACACTCCGCTGAAAATATTCCGGGCAGACTGGACTTTAAGAGGTATACTAGTACCTGCCGGTGACCACGAGATCACTATGCGGATGGATCCGCCGTCTTACAAAATAGGAGCAAAACTATCTCTGGTCTCTTCTATTTCCCTGTATATAATGCTTTTGTTGGCAGGAGCCGGGCTGTTATTCAAAAGGAAAGACGGGGGAATCTCTTGAGTAAGAAATACTTAGTCCGAAGGAATATATATTTGAAAAAAGGCTTTCCTTCTTTCAGGGCTTTAATGATATTGAATTCTCCGATTTCTTCTTGTAAAGGACAGAGCACATTTCTGGTGTGAAGTGTCTGTGCCAGAAGTGTTTCCGCTTTTTTAAGATCAGTTTCTTCCTCAAGGAATCCATTAGGGAAAAAGCCCGGAACAACCTCTTCAAGAAGCCGGGAGGCCAAATAGACCGTCTCAACAGATTCGGTAGTCAACGCGTTTGAACGAATAGTATCCCAATTGAGGCCGCCTTCCCTTTCTTTAAGGAACTTAAGATCGAAGCAAAGATTGGCGACGCTCCTCTCGCTGGTTTTGTAAGTCACATTCTTCCAGAAGTTTACCAGGGATATAAACACCATATCTTCCGGGGATGGAACCTTAACTGACAAAGAAGAGAACGGTAGGGTTATCGCTCTTTTTGCTAAAATATCGTTGAATAACTTCTCCTTTCCGGTACCCATCGGTATGAAACGATGGATGTCCAATACATTCTGTCCGGTTTTCGGATCGCGAAGGCCTGCGCTGTGGTGTGTTTCTCCTATAATATACCCCAATCCACGAACAGCATCCAGTGCTTCTCGGAAATCATCTCCTGGAATCAAAATATCGACGTCTGACATCCATCTCGTCCATTCAGGACGATAGGATTTCATCGCCCCGCCTTTAATCACGATAAACGAAACCCCTCTCTCGTTAAGCGCGGAATTAATCTTTGAGAAATGTGAAAGAAGTTTCAGATGTCTGTCACGACATCTTATTCCAACCTTGGCGAGAAGTGGTTTAACTTCCTCTGGGAAAGATATTTCCGGGTGGATAGTTGCGAAGTTATAGGCTATCGTTAAACTTGCGGAAGAAGGATTCGTGAGACCGTTTTCTACCAATGCGGAGTCAACATCTTCTTGAGACACAATTGGCAACTGTGTGAGGCGAAGGATTTTCAAATCCGTCTCGCTAAACAAATCCAGCGCCAGCTTTGCCAAAATAGACTCCACCTGTTCTTTGCCCATCATAAATGTATTCTATAATTCAAGCCCACAAATGTAACTAATATAATTTGTTAAGTATCTTCGTTTTACTATTTTTGTTAAAGCATGAGTGATATTGCCATTCAATTTGACCATGTTGGGAAGCTTTACAGGTTAGGACTTGTAGGGACTGGCACATTGCGCCATGACCTGAACCGCTGGTGGCAAACAAGAATACTCGGGCATGAGGATCCATATCTTAAAGTCGGCGAGATCAATGATCGGACCCAAAAAGGATCTTCTGATTATGTGTGGGCCTTGAAAGACATCTCTTTCGATGTGAAAGAAGGCGATGTCGTGGGTATAATAGGAAAGAATGGCGCGGGAAAATCCACATTGTTGAAGCTCCTCTCGAGGGTCACTTCTCCTACTACCGGTGTTATCCGGGCAAATGGCAGAATCGCTTCGCTCCTTGAAGTCGGCACCGGCTTTCATAAAGAGATGACCGGAAGGGAGAATATTTACATGAATGGCTCTATAATGGGTATGACCAGGGCCGAGATCAACAGGAAGATAAATGACATCGTGGAATTCGCCGGGGTGGAGAGATATTTGGATACTCCCGTAAAGCGATATTCAAGCGGAATGACTGTTCGTCTCGGCTTTGCAGTGGCTGCGTTTCTGGAGCCGGAAATACTTGTGGTAGACGAGGTTCTGGCGGTCGGCGATGCGGAGTTCCAGAAAAAGGCCATCGGCAAAATGCAAGACGTCGCAAGCGGGGAGGGGCGTACGGTTCTCTTCGTGAGCCACAACATGGGCGCCATCAAAAGCCTGTGTAAAAGAGGTTTGGTGCTTGATAATGGCGAAGCTGTTTTCGACGGAACGGCGGACCAGGCGGTGGATTATTATATTAAAGATTCCGCCGTGGGTCCTAAGCAGAGAATACTCGACGCGATCAGTTACCGCAAAGATTATATTTCTGTTTCTAAAATAACCATTAACGGATCTGAATCAAATCAAATATCCCTAAATCATCAGCAGGAGTTCTTGGATGTCGTAATCGAAGGGGAGACACAGAATCCTATAAGGTGCGAGATTAAGCTTATAATAAAAAAATTAGACGGGACCCCAATGGCTTCTTTGATGGAAGGGCGCTATACGGACAAGCTGTACACGTTTAAGCCCGGACCTTTTGAGGTTGTTAAGCACATACGTCTGCCGAAATATCTCGCCAATGGTAATTACTTGATAGACTTGGATTTATATCAACCTTCCACGCATGATTTCTTCCGTGCCAGAAATTGCGCCAATCTACATATTGAAGGTTTTTTTGATCCCTACACTCGTTCCTTGATATTAAGCAACGAGGGTTTTATTGGCTTGGAATCAGAATGAAAAGAGGCGATCTTCTCATAAAAGACATATATGAACAAGCAGGTCGTTCGCTTGGGGATGTGGATAGGATGTTTCTAGACTTGACCTTGGACGAATCATGTTCACAAGCCGAACTTGACGTCTTTCTTAGGGAATGGGACATCGATAATACGCCAATAAGAACTAATCTTCTTATCGCGCTTCTAATGAAAAAACGGCAAGACCTTGTGTTTCCGGATTCGGTCATTCCACGGTTAAATGGTGTGCTTTCTTATTGCCGGTTTAAAGAGATTCAGACAAGGGCCGTATTATCAAATGCCGCCAACTTGCTGAAAGAGAAGAATATCCCGTATCTTTTAACTGGAGATATGGCAATGAGGAGTTATTTCCCTGATTATCAACGTTGGATCAGCGGTTTAGATATCCTTGTGCCCGCTTCGGAATATGACCTCACCCAGAAAACCCTGTCCTCGATGGTGAAAGACAAACAAGTTAATCTACACAAGGCTTGGAACGATAGCCTTATGCGCAGGGCAAACGGACAGCTTCCTTGTCCTGAAGATCTTGTGTTTATGGACTTGGTTGATATCTATGAGACAATCCTCAGGAAAGGATCCTTGAAGAATAACCTGAATCTTATTTTAGACATAAATAAGCTGGCTGAGAAGAGCGGAGGTCTTGATCACGGAATAATATGGGAGAACGCATGTTCGGCTGGGGTCGAATTCCAAGTTTTATTCGCAGAGGCCGTGGTGGGATCTGTCCTGAATGGTGTGCTTCCTGATAACTTGCCCGAATCTTCATTATCAGAAAAACAACTTGAAAAAAAGTATGTTGATTTTTTATTTAAGAGGGATATTATTTATAGGACCGGAGAGACTAAATCATCTGGGCGGAAATTGTGGGTCGCGGTTTTGACCGCTGGTTCAAATGTCGGAATTATCCCTTCGGCTCTGAAAAAATATATTTGGACGCTCCAAATACTTCAACATCAATAATAATAAGTATATTTACAGAACATTTTTATTTGCTTAGAACAAACTATATCAAGAATGAAATATAAGCTTAACGAGCCAAAGATGCTTGCCGACATCACCGAAGGAACGGCGATCGTAATTAATTCCGTAACAGGTATTTACTATGGTATGAACTACTTTGGTACAGCTATATATGAGAATCTTTTGGCTGGATGCGCGATAGACGATATAAATACTGCTGTAGCCGCCCTTCCGGGTGCTCCGGCAGATGTGGAAGAAAAAATATGCGCCTTCGTCGACAAATTAATCGCTTTTGAGATCATTGTGCCCGATGAATCCTCCGCTACAAAACCTGCGGCCATTGACCCCGTGATAGCCGAGGCGGACTCTTTCACTCCGGCATGTAAGGATTATAAAGATATTCAGGAACTTCTCTTCGCTGACCCGATACACGAAGTCGATGCCGACGAGGGATGGAGGCCGGAAAAATGAAGGTCTCTGTAGTAGTCCCGGTTTACAATACTGAAAGATATCTGCAACGATGTCTGGACTCTATTCTTTCCCAGACCTTTAAAGATTTTGAGGTCTTGTGTATAGACGACGGTTCGTCAGATAAGTCTTGGGAAATCATTGAATCTTATGCCGTTAAAGACGAACGGTTCCGCCCTATACAACTTAAAGAGAATCACGGAGTTCCGTATGCCCGCAACTTGGCCCTTGATATCGCCGGAGGAGAGTACGTTTATTTCATGGACTCCGATGATTGGATAGATTCCGGCTTGATCGAAGCGATGTATAACGCGGCGATAAGGACCGGCAACTATGTTGTGATAAACCGGAATTGGTACAAAGAATATGATGACCCGGCTGAGAGAAAACCTTCTGGAGACTTCGGGTTCATAAAACCTGAGCCTGGTTATTATTCTCCATCATTGGTCCAATCTCGCTTTTTTCCAGTTGTCTGGACCCGCTTGTACAGACTGAAATACTTAAATGACAATAATATACGCTCTCCCTTGCTTAAAGGCGGAGTTGAAGATAATTTTTTCACTTCTCTCGCTGAGATTCTCCAAGAGAAGAGTTATATCTTTTCCGGCCCGTATTATCATTATTATCAAAGGGCCGGGTCACTCGTCACACAACCTGGCGCAGGATTCCGTCATTTCGAGAATTATCGTTTGTTTTACGATGAGTTAAGGGCCAGAAATATTCCAAGAGGAAGGGCAAGGTTGTATTCTGTCCCTCGGAAGTTGGTGATGGAGAATGAGTCGCAGTATAATTTCATACGTTCTTTTTTCGCTGACATCGTTGACGAAGTGAAGGTGTTTCCTAAATATTACAGCTTTGTTGACATGTTCTTGTTAAAAGAGATGCTTTCTTGTCCTGATTATTCCGAATGGCTTTCAAAGTATAATCCTTCCGCTTATCTAAGTTATTTCAGCTACATCAAGAAAAACGGGGATTATCCGTCAACTGTTTCCATACCATGAATATTCTTGTTAGTTGCAATGATAATTACCTGATGCCGTTAGAGGTGATGCTGAAATCGTTCTTTGATTCCAACCCCTCGCCTATTCCTCATCAGATATATATGCTTCGCTCCGCTCTTTCAAAAGAAGCGGATGACGAGTTAAGATCCGTTGTGACCTCTCTTGGAGGAGAATACTTCAGCATCCTGGTTGATTCTTCTGTCTTTGCTGGCGCCGACACAAAGGCTTATATCTCTAAAGAGACATATTTCCGGCTAATGGCCGCTGATTATATTCCAAAAGAGATCAGACGGATTCTTTGGCTGGACGCGGATATTATTGTCAGGAAATCCTTAAAAGAATTATATGAGATAGAATTGGAAGGAAAATGGGCCGCGGCATGTTCCTATGGGCCTTCCATGATTTCCCTTATCCGTCGGAACGCCGAATCTTTAGGACTATCTCAACCCGGAAACTATTTCAATGCCGGGGTTATGCTGTATGATCTTGACGCCATCAGGAATGCTGATATCAATTCCGCTCGAGATGCTTTTCTTTCTGAAAACAAGGATCGGAAACTGATGTTTCCTGGGCAAGATCTTGTGAATGCTGTATTTGACGGTCATATTAAGATTGTCGACTACCGCCTTTGGAATTCCATGACCCATTGCATAGCCAGAAAAGAAGATCTGGTGTATGCGAAAGAAAACGCCGCCATTGTTCATTTTCCGGGTCGGGCGAAGCCTTGGTTGTTTAATGATATACATTTTGCCGACGAATGGGATGAGGTGTATAAAGGGTTATACCATAAGGACTTCCAGAAGGAAAGATTATCGTATTTCAGTCTAAAGGCTTTATTTGGCGATAATAATGAAGGAAATAATCTTGATTCAAGGAAAAGTATTAAAGTCTCTGTAATAATCCCCGCTTTCAACGCCACTTCAACTCTGACCAGGTGCCTTGACAGTATTATCCCGCAACTGGATGACTCAATGGAACTTATTGTTGTGGATGACGGTTCGTCAGACGGTACTTTCAACTTGCTGACCGGACGTTACAAGGACGTCAAGCAGCTGATACCCGTGCGTGTGGCTCATAACCGGGGGGCTGCGAAAGCACGCAATGATGGTTTGAGGCTTGCCAGAGGGCGTATGATAGCTTTTTGTGATGCGGATGATGAGTGGCTTCCTGGTAAACTTGCGGACCAAGTCGCGGTCCTGGATGAGAATCCGGAAACAGACATTGTGTTCATTCTAGACCGGAATGTAACTGATGACACCAACACTGGTTCTCGTAGATTATTGGATATGTCTTTAAAAGACAACACTTTCCATTTAAGATCTTGTCTTGCGAGGAAGTCTCTATTTGACAAGATTGGTGTTTTGGATGAGTCCTTGCCAATGCGTGACGATACCGAGTGGATCGTAAGGGCTATCTCTTCAGGAGCGAAGTATCAGATTGTGGAAAAAGAGCTTGACATCAGACATATCAAAGGATCCGGTTTGTCTGTAAATACTCTTCTAAACGAGACCGAAAGGGGCAAGAAAAGACTGGAGGCCTTTTTGCTGGGTATCAGAAGGAAACACTTCATTAACAAGCCTTTATATGATTTGAGCATACTCATCCCGTGCATGAATGCCGAAAAGTATCTAGAAGAGGCTATTCTGAGTTGCAAGTCCGAATTCAGCACAGAGATTATTGTTGTTGACGACGGCTCGTCCGACGAAAGTGTAAAGGTGGCCGTTAATACCTTGAATAAATATGGTTTAGTCGGAACTGTCGTTTCAAGAAGTCATTTAGGACAAGCGACTTCCAGAAATGAGTCTCTCGCCTTGGCGAGAGGTAAATGGATTATTTATCTTGATGCTGACGACCGTTTCGTTCCCGGGGCTCTGGACAAAGCGTTAAGACTGGCGGAATCATCGGATGAATCTACCAGTCTATTGAGTTTCCTCGCCAAGGATTTTATCTCAGAAGAACTTACTCCCGAACAGAGCGCTTCATTAAGTATAAATCCGGAACCCTACAGAAGGATGCTGGCCGGATGTATGCTCTGTCGTAAATCATTGTTCGACAAAGTCGGAGGCTTCGATGAGTCCCTGTCTAGTTCTGAAACGGCACAATGGGTTATCGCCGTCCGAGAGTCAGGTGCTGGTATATTCGAATCAGACCTAGTGACTCTGGACAGGCGATACCACATGAACAATTTCGGCCGGATAAACCGTAATGTTCAGATGAGAAGTTACTTCTCTATCATCCGTTCCAGGATGAAAAAAGATAACTTCATTTAGCTTTTTAGTCCCTGAATTTAGCTTTAAGGAACTCTCTGTTGAGCCTGGCTATATGCTCGATCGAGATGCCCTTCGGGCACTCCATCTCGCAAGCGCGGGTGTTGGTGCAACCTCCAAATCCGAGCTCTTCCATCTTGGCGACCATATTCTTGGCCCTGGTGGCAGCTTCGGGACGGCCCTGAGGCAGGAGGGCGAGTGAGGATACTCTCGCGGCGACGAACAGCATAGCTGAACCATTCTTGCAAGTGGCCACGCAAGCTCCACAACCAACACAAGCGGCGGCGTCCATGCTCTTCTCCGCATTGTCATGAGGGATCAGAATAGTATTACCATCCTGCGCGGCTCCGGTGCGGACAGAGATGAAACCTCCAGCCTGGAGAATCTTGTCGAACGCGCTACGGTCAACAACCAAATCCTTGATGATAGGGAAAGCCGGGCTCCTGAAAGGCTCCACGGTAATGGTTGCCCCGTCTTTGAAATGACGCATGAACAGCTGGCAAGTCGTCACATGATCATCCGGACCATGTGCGCGGCCATCAATGTACAGTGAGCAGGCTCCGCATATTCCCTCACGGCAATCGTGGTCGAAAGAGACCGGGCCACTGCTCTGGCAACCCCTCTCTACAGCCACAGGATCATTACCTTCCCGGATGAGCTGCTCGTTCAAGATGTCGAGCATCTCGAGGAACGAAGCGTCCTCCTCGATTCCAGAGATGTGGTAGGTCTCAAAATGACCCTTTTCACGGGCGTTCTTCTGACGCCATATCTTAAGATTGAAATCCATATCCGGTTATTCTTTGTAGTTTCTGGTTTTGACTTCGATAAACTCGTATTTGAGAGGCTCCTTGTGGAGTTCAGGCTCTTTGTCCTCTCCCTTGTACTCCCAAGCGGCGACGTACATGTAATTGGCGTCATCCCTCTTGGCCTCGCCTTCCTCGGTCTGGCTCTCGACACGGAAATGACCACCGCAGGACTCGTTCCTGTTTAGGGCGTCACGAGCCATCAACTCACCAATCTCAAAGAAATCCTCAAGCCTAAGGGCTTTCTCGAGTTCCTGGTTGAACTGGTTCTGCTCGCCGGGAACGCACACATCCTCATAGAATTCCTTCTTGAGTTCCTTAATCTCCTCGATAGCCTTCTTCAGTCCTTCCTCGCTGCGGGCCATTCCGACATATTCCCACATAATGTTTCCAAGTTTCTTATGGAGGGAATCAACAGTCTTCTTACCCTTTATAGCGAAGAGTTTGTCAATTCTGGCCTGGACAGCCTTCTCGGCCTCATCGAAAGCGGGATCGTTGATATCTGTCTTAGGCTCGGCGAACTTGTTGGACAGATAGTCGGCGATTGTGACAGGTAACACGAAGTAACCGTCAGCGAGACCCTGCATAAGGGCAGAAGCTCCAAGACGGTTTCCACCGTGGTCGGAGAAATTAGCCTCACCAATAGCGTACAGTCCAGGAATAGTGGTCTGAAGATCATAATCAACCCAAATACCGCCCATAGTGTAATGGATGGCGGGATAAATCATCATCGGCTCTTCCCAAGGGCTGACATTGTTTATCTTGAAATACATATCGAACAGGTTGCCGTAGCGCTCCTGAACCCTCTGATGACCAAGCCTCTTGATGGCGTCTGAGAAATCAAGGAATACGGCAAGGCCGGTCTCATTTACTCCAAAACCAGCATCGCACCTCTCTTTGGCGGCGCGGGAAGCTACATCACGAGGAACAAGGTTTCCGAAAGCAGGGTAACGACGCTCGAGATAGTAATCACGATCTTCCTCAGGAATTTGGGAAGGCTTGATCTCCTTCTTGCGGAGTTTCATAACATCCTCCATCTTCTTGGGAACCCAGATACGTCCGTCGTTACGGAGAGACTCGGACATAAGAGTAAGTTTGCACTGCTGCTCTCCATGAACAGGAATACAGGTCGGGTGGATCTGGGCGAAGCAAGGATTGGCGAAATAGGCGCCCTTCTTGTAGCACTGCCATGCGGCGGATCCGTTGCTGTTCATAGCGTTGGTTGAAAGGAAATAGGTGTTTCCATATCCTCCAGTAGCTATTACAACAGCATGAGCTCCGAATCTCTCAAGCTTGCCGGTCACGAGGTTACGTGCGATTATACCCTTTGCCTGGCCATTTACTATAACGAGGTCAAGCATCTCATGACGAGGATAACTTGTCACGGTTCCGGCGGCAACCTGACGGTTCAAAGCGGCATAAGCGCCGAGAAGCAGCTGCTGTCCGGTTTGTCCACGGGCGTAGAAAGTACGGCTGACCTGGACACCTCCGAATGAACGGTTGGCAAGATATCCGCCATATTCACGGGCGAAAGGAACTCCCTGTGCCACGCACTGGTCGATAATGGCCGCACTAACCTCAGCGAGACGATAAACATTCGCTTCACGGCTGCGGTAATCGCCTCCCTTGATAGTGTCATAGAAGAGACGGTAAACAGCATCATTGTCGTTCTGGTAATTCTTGGCGGCATTGATACCTCCCTGAGCGGCGATTGAGTGGGCCCTTCTGGGAGAATCGCTGATACAGAAAACCTTGACATTGTAACCAAGTTCACCTAGGGAAGCGGCTGCGGAAGCTCCTCCCAAACCGGTACCTACCACAATGATCTCAAGTTTTCTTCTGTTGTTGGGATTGACGAGACGAAGTTCCGACTTACGTTTGGTCCATTTCTCAGCCAAAGGTCCGTCGGGAATCTTTGAGATTAATTTATCGGCCATATTTCAGTAGTTAATGATATGCGTGTTAAGAAACAGTCTGCAATTTTAATGATTTTTATCGTATAAAACAATTCAAGACACCACTTTCGGAAGTTTACGGATATACATAAGTTTATATTTCCGGTAAACCTTTCTGGCGAAGCGATCATATTTCGAAGCGCCCATGGTTCTTGAGAAACTGTTATCTATTGTTTTCTCAACTTCTCCACACTCTTTTATACATCCGTTTTCATAACCATATATTCCCTTGATTACTAGCGACTGACTGCAAATCTGAGCCTCTTCTCCACCTCTTTTTTCTTTCATATAGGAAGGAATATGGTCACTTTCAAATACTTTCAAAGGAATATAAACACTGGTGACCGGACATCCGAGAATAGTCCATGCCACAGTCAATGATGGATCCTCACCAGGAAGCACACCTTCAAAAACAATCGCTGAAGCAGAAATGTCCCTCATTATAGGTTTCCCTGATCTGGATATGGCGTTGAACAACTCTTTATGGCTTATGCTTGAAACATCCAACCCTGCCATAATACCCACAGCTTTCTCAAACCTGTCAACGCCCTTCCTATCCTCGACACGACCACTCCTGGTGAAGTTAGTCACAACCATATAACCACCCGGCTCATCTACCACATCATATTTCTTGAAAGAATGGTTATTTACCTCATAATAAGCGGCTTCCCCTTTTGAATCTATTATTCCGAAATTAGCCTCAACACCCCAAGGTTTAGGAAGAGACTCCAGAAGGCGCTCAAAATCAGCCAAATCGGCACATTGTCCAAGAGCTTTGAACATCAATACTCCTTCCTGATCCATTTGGGAAGCGGGAACAGCATCATCCTTAAGGTCATAAGTTGCCGTATTCATTATACAGAAACCTGCGGAGTTATGCCCTGACCATACCTCTCCTCCTTTTGAAGAGGAATTCACAAGTCCTATGAAATTGTAAACAGGCCCTTGAAACCACTGCATCCGGTTATTGAGTTCTCCGGTATCCCTATGTTTGAGCATAATCGGACGGCCATCCGCCCTGGCATTACCGGAGATTATAACAGAAGTGCAGCAAAAAGCATCTGCTGACAGCAGCAACAAAGCGGCTATAAATAATACTCTAAAACAACGTGCCATTTTCTGTTTTATTAGCCTCAAGTTCAGCATCCATCCCAAGATGGCGATAAGCCATCTCGGTGGCTATCCTACCTCTTTGGGTGCGCACTATAAATCCTTCTTTAATCAGGAACGGCTCATATACCTCCTCATAAGTACCTTGATCCTCACTGATCGCTGTGGCTATCGTATTGGCTCCAACGGGTCCTCCCTTGAAAGTCGATATAATTGTCCTCAATATCTTGTTATCTATAGAATCGAGTCCTCTCGTGTCTATCTTAAGTTTGTTCAATGCATACCTGGCTATATCAAGGTCAATATGGCCGTCTCCCATAACCTGAGCGAAATCCCTTACCCTTCTCAAGAGAGCATTGGCTATACGAGGAGTTCCACGACTCCTGAGAGCTATCTCCCTCGACGCGGCGTCATCTATGGTAACATTCAATATCCTTGAACTTCTCTTCACGATCCAGACCAAATCTGAAGTGTCGTAATATTCTAATGGACAAGTGATTCCGAATCTGGCTCTAAGTGGCGCGGTCAGCAAGCCGCTCCGAGTTGTGGCTCCTACAAGAGTGAATGGATTAAGGGAAATCCTGACAGATCTGGCTCCAGGTCCTTTATCTATCATAATATCAATCACATAATCCTCCATGGCGGAATACAAATACTCTTCCACTTCAGGGGATAACCTATGAATCTCGTCTATGAAAAGAACATCTCCTGTCTCTAAAGATGTAAGCAGACCAGCCAGATCTCCAGGTTTGTCAAGCACCGGCCCGGAGGTGACTTTCATATTCACCCCCATCTCGTTAGCTATAATGTGCGCCAATGTGGTCTTACCTAATCCGGGAGGACCATGGAAAAGGACATGATCGAGCGCCTCACCTCTCATCTTGGCAGCCTTTATGTATACATTGAGGTTGGAGACTATCTCTTTTTGTCCAGTGAAATCTTCAAGTTCTTGCGGGCGGATTATTCCGTCCAAATCCTTATCTTTGTCAACGTTTGTATCGCGAGGATCGAAGTCTGTCATCAGAGAGTCAATTTTCAGATACAAATATATTGATATTTTTTGTAAGATTTGATGGTTTTGTATTAGTTGTTGAAATGTTGATAACTACCTTAATGTTTTAATAATCAATTATTTTGTAGTATTATTTATCAAAAAAGGATTATTGGAATCATTTTTAAGGAATGTGTAAAACCCCGTGGGATTCTGAAACCAACATTAATGATCCGGAATTCAACAATGGTATCAACATGTTTTCAACACGAATTTGACCATTGGTGTTGATAAGTACAAAAACAGTCGCCGGATTAGCTTCCGGACTGGCGGAAAGAAGAGAAGTTTATTGTAAGGGACTCTTCCTTTCCGCCCGGTGGTTCGTTGTCAGTCAGGTAGCTAAGTCAGGTACCCATGTGGTTATCCTCCCTGATAAGGAAAGCGCTGAGTATTGTGCCTCTGACCTTTATGGACAGGTTGATGGGGACATAGTTTTCTTTCTCCCTGATAGTGGTAGGGTTGTTGAGAAAAGTAATTTCAAATCTTCTGTCAGTGTCCAGCGGACTTCCGCTATAGGAAAATTGATAGAGAATAAGGATAATAAGTCCAGGCTGTTTGTAGTCACATATCCTGACGCTCTGAAAGAAAAAATACCTGAAGTCAAGGATATAGAAGGATCCATCCTGAAATTATCCACAGGTACAGAGATATCTCATGATAAGATAAAGGAAATACTTGTCTCACAAGGATTTGAGAAAGTTGACTTTGTATCCGCTCCGGGTCAGTTCTCAATAAGGGGATCTATAATAGACGTTTTCTCTTTTTCTTTCAACTATCCTTTCAGGATTTCATTTTTCGGAGATGAGGTTGAAAAGATCCATGTGTTCGATTGCAATACCCAACTCTCAAAAGAAGAAAGGAAAGAAATAGAGATATTCCCGGATCTCGCTGGAGAAGATGCTAATGATGGATTAATAAATGTGTCAGATATTTTCCCTGCCGGGACGGTAATATGGGCCGATTCTTCTGACATGTATAGAAAAGATGAATTTTTCAAGAATTTAGACCCTTTTAAAAAGGTATTCTTGGATGTTCCTCTTGAAGTTGATAATGATGAAGTCATAAAATTTGACATATCTCCCCAACCTGTTTTCAATAAAAATTTCGAATTGCTCTCCGCTGATATAGCGAAGAACATGGAAAGGGGATATAAGGTTTACATATTCAGTGACAAGAAGTCCCAGATTGACCGCCTTGAGTCAATTCTTAGAGAAAACAAGGGACTTCTTCCGGAATTTGTACAAGGAAAGAATATCCATGCCGGTTTCATAGACAACGAGGATAAGATATGCTGTTACTCTGATCACGAGATATTCGACCGTTTCCACAGGGTGAGTGTACGCCGTACTGTTGAAAAGAGCGAGCAACTGACACTCAACGATTTGACCGCTTTCAACATTGGAGATTATGTGGTTCATATAGATCATGGAGTCGGTGTGTTTGGAGGTCTTGTCCGGATGAGGGATGATAAAGGAAGGATGCATGAGGTAGTAAAAATCATGTACAAGGATGGAGACGTTGTGTTTGTTTCTGTCCATTCCCTCAACAAAATATCCCGGTTCAGGTCTAAGGATGGGGAACCTCCTAAGATAAATAAGCTTGGATCCAAATCATGGCAGACCCTAAAGACTAGCGCCAAGTCAAGGATTAAGGATATAGCGAAGGATCTTATCCAACTATATGCCAAAAGAAAAGCCTCGAAAGGATTCGCTTTTTCCCATGACAGTTATCTTCAGGAAGAACTTGAATCATCATTCATGTACGAGGATACCCCGGATCAAGAGACAGCGACAATCGCTGTTAAAAGAGATATGGAGGACACGAGCCCGATGGACAGGCTCATCTGTGGTGATGTTGGTTTTGGAAAAACGGAAATAGCTATCAGGGCCGCCTTTAAAGCTGTAGTTGACGGAAAACAAGTGGCTGTTCTTGTGCCAACCACTATTCTTGCCCTGCAGCACTACACCACTTTCTCCTCTCGTCTTAAAGATTTTCCCTGCTCTGTTGACTATGTGAGCCGTCTGAGAACCACCAAAGAAGTCAATGATATCAGGAAACGGCTTGCAGAAGGAAGCCTCGATATAGTGATAGGTACCCATAAGATGCTAGGGAAAGGATTCGAATTCAAGGATTTAGGTCTTTTGGTGATAGATGAGGAACAGAAGTTTGGCGTGTCCGCGAAAGAGAAACTACGTCAGCTTAAATCATCTGTCGACACCTTAACCCTCACAGCTACCCCTATTCCTAGAACCCTTCAGTTCTCCCTTCTCGGAGCCAGGGACTTGTCTATAATAAACACCCCTCCTCCGAATAGGATCCCCACCCAGACAGAAATAATCCTATTCAACGAGGAAGAGATAAAAAGCATCATAAACTACGAGTTGGCGAGGGGTGGGCAAATATTCTTCCTACATAACAAAGTAGAGGAATTACCCTCCATTTATGAGATTATCCACCGGTTGGTTCCTGACATGAAAATATGTGTCGCTCATGGTCAGATGGAACCTAAAGAGTTGGAAAACAGAATGTTGGATTTCATAAGGGGCGACTATGACATGCTTCTTTGCACGACCATCATAGAAAATGGCCTGGACATTCCGAACGCCAACACGATAATAATTAACCAGGCCCAGAATATAGGCTTGAGTGACCTGCATCAGCTTCGAGGCAGGGTTGGAAGATCAAACAGAAAGGCATTCTGTTATTTGATAGTTCCACCTCTTGTTTCCATCACTGAGGATGCCCGCAGGAGATTGAAGGCTATAGAGGAGTTCTCGGATCTCGGGAGCGGTTTCAACATAGCTATGCAGGATCTTGATATACGTGGAGCGGGAAACCTTTTGGGAGCCGAGCAAAGCGGCTTTATAATGGATATGGGCTATGAGGCTTACCAGAAGATTCTTGCGGAAGCGATGGAAGAACTTGGTGTGGAGACAGGAATATCTTCCAAGAGAGGTGGCGAGTCATTCTCGACAGACTGTTCTATCGAAACCGACCAGATAGCCATGATTCCTGATTCTTACATAGACATAACAGCCGAAAAGATAAGGATTTACAAACAACTTGACAGTCTTTCAAACGATAAGGATATTGATCGTACCAAGGAAAGTCTCAAAGATAGATTTGGTGATATTCCGATCGAGACAGAGAACCTGTTCGATGTGGTTAAAATAAGGAACCTTGGTGGAAAACTCGGATTTGAGAAGATAATCATCAAGAATGGTATGATGATACTGTTCTTCATATCGAATCCGATGTCCCAATATTACAAGACAAAAGTATTCGCCGATGTTCTGGCTAAAGTCGGAGCGAATGAGCGCCTCTTCAGCCTGAAGCAGACTGAAGGAAAACTCAAGATAGTCACCAGAGGAATCGATTCATTGCCAGTGGCGCTTTCGACATTGAGAAGATTACAATAAAAGAAGAAAAGTTATGGCTAATCTGCTGGTTGAGATAGGTAACACCGCTTTAAAAGCCGTTTGGGCGGACGGGATGACTCTCGGGAAAACATTCCGTTACCAAGGGGAAAAGATGTTCCATTTCGTTGATTCCCTGGTTGAGAAAGAGAAGCCGACGGTAATGGTCGTTTCTTCCACTATTGATATAACCCTTGAAGTTGAGGAAAGCCTGGCCAAGAAATGCGGCAAGCTGGTTATTCTTGACAGAAACCACACAGCCACAGCGACTTCCAATAATATTCCCGAATACTTATCCCCAGATAGGGTAGCCTCTGTGATAGCAGCACGTTTTCTGTTTCACGGAACCGGCAGTGTCGTGTTTGATTTTGGCACGACCTTGACCGTGGACGCTATAGGAGCTGACGGGGCTTATGAGGGAGGTAACGTGTCTCTTGGCTGCAGGACAAGATTTAAGGCTTTGAACCGATATTCAAGAACACTCCCCCTTGTGGACACACCCTTAGAGACCAAGCCCTTGGGCGACTCGCTGGCTTCTTCTATTGAATCCGGAGTGATAGGCGGCATAATGTTTGAAATACAGGGGTACTTGTCTCATTTTCCGCAAAAAACACCGGTTTTTACGGGCGGGGACGCTTTATATTTTGCAAAAAGAATGAAAAACTCCATCTTTGTAATCTGCAATCTTGTGTTGATGGGGTTGGCCATAATAGCTGACAACTATGCTGAGAAGAACGGTTAGGAACATATTCCTGGGTCTTGTGTTGATCCTCTGCTCCCTGCCCATGATGGCGCAGGATGAGGCTTACGGTGCCTACTCTCCGTATTCCATGTACGGAATAGGAGATCTGGCCCGTTTCGGCACCGCATACAACAGGAGTATGGGAGGCGTTGGAATAGCCACAAGGGACAAGAGGAATATCAATATACTCAACCCGGCCGCAGTCACAGAGAGGGATCCTCAATCATTCATGCTTGACTTCAGCCTTGTCCAAGGAAACAGGTATTACGCCCAGGGAGACATCAAGAGTTCAAACAACACGTTTAACGTCAATAGCATAATACTTTCCACTCCAGTATGGAAGTCTCTAGCCATGTATGCTGGAATAACCCCTTATAGCAATATAGGCTACAAGATATCAGCTTTTGTGGCGGATCCTGGCATCGTGTCCCAGACAGGGGCTATTCTCAACACAGTGCAGGGATACGGTGGCTTGACCAAGGCTTTCCTTGGCGGTGGATTCTCTCCTTTCAAGGGATTCTCCCTTGGCGGAGAAGTCCAGTATATTTTCGGGAACCTACACAAAGACAACTCATTGTCGGTTTCATCGTCTTCTTACAGAAGCATCAAGAGCGGCTATACACTCACTCTTGGCGCCATGACCGGAAAAGTCGGTGCGCAGTATGCGTTCCCGATTTCAAATAAGGCCTCAGTGGTTCTCGGCGCGACTTATGAGTTTGCCGCTGATTTGAAGGGAACTGTTGACAAGTTTGAGGTTCAGACCATATCTTCCTTAAATGATTCCACCCCGTCCCCCAGGACATATTCGGACAAACTCGTGAAAGGACAAGTCCGTCTCGCTAATGAGCTTGGTTTCGGCCTGGCTTTGAAAGGAGGGGATAAATGGACCGCCGAAGTAAACTATCTCCGTTCTGACTGGACTTCTACTGGAATGGACAAGGTAGCGGGTTTCGCTAATGTTGGCAATGTGGCGTTCTATGCTTCAAAGGCTCAATCCATCCGCGCCGGAATGTCTTATGTTCCCAATAGAAATGACATTAGATATTATCGTAAAAAGATAACTTACAGGGCTGGAACTTATTGGGATCAAGCGTATTGCAACATCGATGGAAAGAGCGTGGACGCATTTGGTCTGACTTTTGGAGTTACCCTTCCAGTATTCCAGCTCAGCAACGGCTTGACACTGGGTGTGGATATGGGCCAGAGGGGTGTCCTGAGCGGGAGTTTGGTAAGAGAAAGATACATCAACTTCAATATAGGGTTGAATGTGCACGACATCTGGTTCATAAAACAGAGATACGAATAGAAACAACGAATATAAAACAGAAAGACCATGAAAAAGATCACTCTTGTACTTCTGGCATTGGCCATGTCGCTCGGAATGAACCTTTCCGCGCAGGACAAGTACGGACCTAACAAAGACGAATGCATCAAGTATCTGTCTTACTATCAGGAGTATTACAAGGCCAAGAATTATGATGACGCCCTTCCTAACTGGAGGACGGCCATGAAACTTTGCCCTCCCACCGCGAGCCAGAACATGCTTCTCAATGGCATGACTCTCCTCAGCCGTGAGATCAACAAGACTAAGGACGCCGGCGCCCGCAAGGCACTTGTCGACTCTCTCCTTATGTTGAACGACCTCAGGGCTGAATATTATCCCAACTACGCTGTCGCCGCTATGAACACCAAGGGCCAGTATATGACCCAGTTCTTTAAAGATCCCAAAACCCTTTATGAGGGTCTTGGCCAGATCGTCGCGGCCAACAAGGAGCAGACAAAGCCCAGCCTTCTCCTTCTCCAGCTGAACTCAGCCATTGATATGTTCAAGGCTGGAAACCTCGGCGCGGAGGAGGTTATCAACACCTACCAGAACGCCATCTCGCTGATTGGCAAGGCCGAGCAGACAGAGGAGGTAACCAAAACCAAGTCTGACATCGAGGGCCTGTTCATCACCAGCCAGGTGGCCAGCTGCGACAACCTTATCGCCCTGTTCACTCCTCGTTACGAGGCTGATCCGGACAACATCGAACTTGTCACCAACATCGTAAAGATGATGGGTAACACCGAGGGTTGCCAGAACAACGACCTCTTCTTGAAGGCTGTCACAAAGATGCACGCTAATGAGCCTTCAGCCGCATCCGCTTATTACCTTTATAAGCTTCATGCCGCCAAGGACGAGAACACCACGGCTGTGAAGTATCTCGAAGAGGCTCTCGCATTTGGAGATCTTGATGCCCAGACTAAGGCCAACTATCAGCTTGAGCTTGCCGCATTCTGCACCAAGAACGGAATGAATGGCAAGGCTTTCGAGGCCGCCAGGAAGGCAGCTGATCTTGATCCCGCAAATCAGGGTAAGGCATATTACCTTATCGGAACCATTTGGGGTTCAGTTCGTTGCGGTGGCAATGAGGTTCAGAGAAGGGCCAACTACTGGGTCGCTGTTGACTATCTGCAGAAGGCTAAGGCTGCCGACGAGTCCCTGACCGCCGACTGCAACAAGCTCATCGGTCAGTACAGTGTCTATTATCCGCAGAAAGCTGAGGCTTTCATGTATGACATCGTGGACGGCCAGTCCTACACTGTCAGCTGCGGCGGAATGACCGCCACCACTGTGGTCAGAACCCAGAAGTAAAAGCCAAGGTTGGGACGTTTGTCACATACCATCACGATGATTGCAACCGCATCAGCGGTTGCTTTCGTCGTTTATTCATGCAGCAACAAACTCTCTGAGGCGGCAAGCCTTGATTTGACAGAAACCCCGATTCAGACAGTAGACAGCCTGTTCATGGTCCAGACCCGCAACGGAGGTTTGAAGATGAGGGTGGAAGCCGATGTGATGGAGCGATATGAGAACGACACGTGTGCTTTCGAGTTGTTTCCAAAGGGCCTTCATGTGTTCGCGTATTCAGACGAGGATCTGCTTGAGACGGTGCTGCACTCAAACAACGCCAAACACTTCAAATCCAAGAAAAATAACACTGAATATTGGTCGGCTTTCGGTAACGTGACCGTACAGAACATAGTCCGACAACAAACTCTTGAGACCGACACCCTGTATTGGGACCAGGCGAACCAAGAAATATACACGGACTGCTATGTGCGCATGTTCACCCCAGACGATTTCATGCAAGGATACGGTATGCGATCCGACGAGATGGCAAGGAACTCTGTGCTGTACAGGCCCTTCAACAGTTATGTCTATGTGCTCTCAGACTCGACAAAGGTAGTGGTCGACTCGGTCAACTTTATAGGCCCTTTCCTTAAAAAAAGATGATTAATTGAATAAAAATCACTATCTTCGCGCCCCAATACCTATTTGTTTGAAATTATAGAATAAAACAATACACAATGGCGATTCTTCAAAAAACTCGCGAAAAGGCCGGACTGGCGGTGTCTATCATCATCGCCTTGGCCCTCTTGTCTTTCATCATCGATCCCGGCACTCTTGAGTCCGCTATCCAGATGATGTCTTCAAAGAACAATGTTGGTGAGATCAACGGAAAGTCTGTTTCCTATACTGATTTCCAGCAGGATATAGACACCTTCACAACTATCAACGAGATAGTTACGGGGTCTACATCTCAGGACGATCAGCAGCAGGAGCAGATTCGTAACGCCGCATGGCAGAACCTTCTCGACAAGTACCTCTTCACGAAGAAGGCCGGAGAGGCCGGAATCAAAGTAGGAGAGGATGAGATGAAGGCCCTTCTTGCCGGCGATATGATTTCCCCTGTCATTGCCCAGAACCCCGCGTTTTTGGACGAGACCGGCGCATTCTCTAAAACAGCTCTTCAGAACTTCATTAACAACGTATCACAGGACAATACCGGCAGGCTTGCCGCATACTGGAACTATATCCAGAACACCGTCGGCACCCAGCAGTATTATGCCAAGTACGGCTCGCTCTTCAACCAGAGCAACAGCCAGAGCCCCCTTATGCTCAAGAAGGCTATTGAGGAGAACAATGTGACGACAAATGTTGATTTTGTGATGGTTCCTTTTGGTTTTATGCCCGATACCACCATCAAAGTCGCTGCCGCTGACATTAAGAAATACTATGAGGATCACAAGGACATGTTCAAGCAGAACGCTTCCAGGGACATCGAATATGTGGTGTTCGAAGTGAAGCCTTCTGATGCTGACATCCAGGCCGCCAGGGAGTCGATGAATAACCTCTATGAGGAGTTCACCACCACCGACGCCATGAAGACCTTCCTCGCGAAGAATTCCGAGAAGCCACTTGATGAGTATTGGTACAAGACCGGAGAGTTGAGTTTCGTCAATAGCGATATCGACACTTTCGTGTCTGAAAACGCCTCTGGAACATCCCCGATTTACGAGGATAACAATAATGTCTTCTATGCCGCCAGGATTATGGCTACCGCCCAGATTCCTGACTCTGTGCTCGTAAGGCATATCCTTCTCCGCGGAGTCAACCAGGCCGAGCAGGCAGACAGCCTTCTTGGCGTTCTCAACAAGGGTGGCAACTTTACCAGCCTTGTGGCTCTCCATTCCGATGACACCCAGTCCACCTTCGAGGGTGAGCTTGGTAGCCTTGGTTGGATGACCCAGAACTACATGGTTCCCGGATTCCAGTCCGTTTTCACCGCTCCTGTCAATAAGCCGTTTATCCTTAAGACCCAGTATGGCACTCATGTCATCGAGGTTACCAAGAGGACTGCCCCCGTGGCAAAGAAGCAGGTCGCGATTCTCCAGAAGAGCTCCCTCGCCAGCAACGAGACTTTCAATGAGTATTATGCCAAGGCCAGCAAGTTCGCTAATCTTGCGGCTGGAAGCTACCAGAATTACCTCGCCGCTGTCGATTCTTGCGGAACTTATTCACATCCGATGAACGGTGTGCTTGAGAGCACATCCAACTATGGCGCCATCGACCATGCCAAGGAAGTCACAAGGTGGGTCTTTGACAACAAGGTTGGTAAGGTTTCCCCGATCATTACGGTCAACAACAACTACTTCTTCGTGACCACTGTCAAGGGTATTCACAAGGAAGGTCTTGCGACGCTTTCCGAGGTCAACAGCATTATCAATCAGCAGCTTTATGGCGAGCTAGCCAGCAAGAAGGCCGCCGAGGATGTGGCTGCCAAGATCCAGGGAATGACCGATCTTCAGGCTATTGCCGAGGCTCTGAACACCACAGTTAACTCTGGTGTTGACGTGAGGTTCGCCTCCATGAATGGCCAGGGACTTGATCCCAAGTTCATCGGTGCCGCCTCTGTGGCTCCCGAAGGTAAGATCTGCGGTCCTGTCGCCGGAACTATCGGAACCTATGTGTTCAAGGTGAATTCCCGCGAGACCGAGTCCTTCTATACCGAGGAAGACGCGAAGAACTATGCCGCGCAGATGAACTCCTACGCATCTCAGATGATCCTTCCGGTCATGATGCAGCAAGCCAACGTCAAGGATTACAGGGCACGTTTCTTCTAGGATTTAAAGACAGGAATAAGAAAACCGGCAGGTGTTGACCCGCCGGTTTTTTTGTGTTTGAGCTGAATTTTACTCTCCTCCGAAGATCTTGATGAGAGCCTCTAGCTTCTCGCGAAGTTTCGCTGTGTCAATGCTCTGGGTGAGCCCCTCCACAGATTTGCGAAGCCTGGCGGTATCTATGCTCTCAATAATCCCCTCGACACCGTTTTTGATTCCGTCGACAGACTCCTTGATAGCGGCGGTGTCAATCTGGTCTATGATATCATTGATGGTTTCAGGAATACTCTCAAGGATGTCACCAAGGCTATCGGACGCCCCTGATACTTCTTTCTCGAGCACCATCGCACCATAGCGCCCCATAGATTTCATCACTTGAACTTTCTCAGAAGTTGAGAAACTGTCCATGTTTTCCTCCCATTCCTTCACAAGAGCGTTATATTCCTCTTGGGATTTGGCCCATTGCTCATCGGTGTAGTTCTTGTATTCAGCCTCAGTCTTCTCCACGAACTCGTCCATGCGTTCAGGAAGACTTTTGGTGGTCGCGCAGCCTATGGCCAGGATGGCGGAGGCCGCAAGTGCTGTCAAAATAGATATTTTCATTTTCAAGAAGTTTAGACGTTAAATAGGAAATGCATTATATCTCCGTCTTGTACGACGTATTCTTTTCCTTCTGTGGCGAGTTTTCCGGCCGCTCTGGCCGCGCTCTCGCTGCCCAAGGTCACATAGTCATCATACTTGATAACCTCTGCCCGTATAAAGCCTTTCTCGAAGTCTGTGTGTATAACCCCGGCGGCCTTCGGGGCTTTGTCTCCTTTGTGGATGGTCCATGCCCGGCATTCGTCCGCGCCAGCCGTGAAAAAGGTCTGCAGCCCAAGCAAATGGTATGCGCCCTGAATCAATCTGACCACCCCCGACTCCTTCAGCCCCATTTCTTCCAAGAACATCTGACGATCCTCGTAGCTGTCCATTTCCGCTATCTCGGATTCCGTCTTGGCCGAGATAACCAGAATCTCCGCATTCTCGTCTTTAACAGCCTCCCGGACAGCGTCCACATATTTGTTGCCTGTCGCCGCTGACGCGTCATCCACATTACAGACATACATCACCGGTTTGTTCGTCAGCAGATACAAATCTTTGGCCAAAGCGACTTCTTCCTCGTTGGTCAAATCAACTGTCCTGCAAGACTTTCCCTGTTCGAGAGCCTCTTTGTAACGAAGCAGCAGATCAACAAGTTTCTTGGCGTTCTTGTCCCCTCCCGTCGTCGCCTGTTTCTGGGATTTGGCGAGCCTTGACTCAACTGTCTCAAGATCCTTAATTTGAAGCTCAAGATCAACAACTTCCTTGTCCCTGACCGGATCCACACTGCCGTCCACGTGGACGACATTGCCATCATCAAAGCAACGTAACACATGCAGGATAGCGTCGGTTTCCCGAATATTTGCCAGGAACTGGTTGCCAAGCCCCTCTCCCTTGCTAGCACCTTTGACGAGCCCCGCGATATCAACTATATCAACAGTCGCGGGAACCACACTCTTAGGCTTGCACATGTCAGCCAGCACCTCTAATCTCTTGTCCGGCACATTCGTGGAGCCTAGATTCGGCTCAATTGTGCAAAATGGGAAGTTGGCGCTTTGGGCCTTTCCTGAGCTCACGCAGTTGAACAAAGTTGATTTACCGACATTCGGAAGTCCGACTATTCCACACTTCAAAGACATATCCCCTTGATTTATAGGTTCTGTTGTTTTTTATTGTAGACAAAGATACGAATCATAAGAAAATGTTTTTCTGTTTCTGTTCTTTTTTTCCGTTTCCTTTGGCCATATTCGCTGTCGAACAATTCTAGTCATAAGTAAAGTTTAGGTTTAATACTATGTTTTTGAGTCTTCTCATCGCGGGCGCTCTCTGGCGGGAGCCACAGGCGCCAGTAGGGGAAGACTCTTTATTGGTTATGTTTTGGAATGTGGAGAACTTTTTTGATTGGAAGCGGGACACCGTCCTTTCCAGCCCGTCTGAAGAAGAGTTCACTTCATTCGGAAAGAGACATTGGACCAAGGCGAAGTTCAACAGAAAATGCCATGCGATCGCGAAGACAATTCTTTGGGTGGCAGACGAGAGAGGTGGTCTTCCTGATGTAATCGGTTTCGCCGAGGTTGAGAACAGGTTCGTTTTGGAAAAACTGTTATCTGAAACGGTCTTGCGTCGGCTGGATTATTCTATCATACACTATGATTCCCCGGATCCCCGAGGAATAGACGTTGCTCTCCTTTACCGTAAAACCAGACTGAAGTTACTGAGTTCCAACCCGTTGAGAGTATATTCGAGAGACGGGCCACCTTTATTGACAAGGGATATCCTGTATGCCGGGTTCGAAACGGCCGGCGGGGACAGCATAGCCATTGTCGTCAATCATCATCCTTCAAAATATGGAGAAGACTCGTCCTGGCGTCGGGAGGCGGCAATGATAAGACTTTCCGAAATCACGGATTCGTTAGCTAAGGAGAGCTTTGGAAACATTGTTGCCACGGGAGACTTCAATGACACACCCGAGTCGACGAAAGAGTATTCAGTCAATATGAAAAACCTTGCCGCTCCGTTGGCCGCCAAAGGCATCGGAACTATCAAATATTCAGGCAGATGGGAGATGATAGACATGTTTTTCGTCTCCCCGGCAATAGTCCAAAAGTTTTCCTTTATTGAGATGAGAGTAGAGAAAGTTCCCTTCCTGACGGTCCGGGACAACACCCATTCGGGAGAAAAACCTCTTCGCACTTACACCGGACCAAGATATACTGGAGGGGTGAGCGATCATTGTCCAATAACGCTCGTTATTAGATAATTATTTATTATTTTTGTAAGGATGGACAGACGATAACGCTCTAATTACATAATTATGGAAATGAAAACCAAAATCAGGGAAAAATTCAAGACCCTCTATGAGACGGAAGGG
>JAEEGJ010002886.1_pt1 | contig 74668 bp, 76 predicted proteins | sample 8958761 | NCBI WGS metagenome assembly JAEEGJ01 (sample SAMN16246546, study PRJNA631951) | gut metagenome | biome: gut microbiome; feature: rumen; material: RS-attached | host: Bos | place: Iran: Karaj | collected 2018-10 | reverse complement strand
AGATCGAACTCGCTCCGAAGGAATACTTCCTCCTCAAGGCTTTGCTCGATAACATCGGCCATGTTCTCGGCAGGCAGAAGCTGCTCGATCTCGTGTGGGGCATGGATTATTTCGGAAGCGACAGGGTCGTAGACACCACTGTAAAGAATGTCCGTCATAAGCTCGGTTCTTCAGGAGATCAGATCAAGACTATCAGAGGCGGAGGTTATAAAGCCGTCTGAAAGGGGATCTCATGAAAACCAAGAAGAGAAATGTAATACCCAAAAAGAAAGCGATCAAAAAGCCTAAGTTCATTAAGTTTTTTGCCATATGGCTCGCCATATTCCTGGCGATCTCCATGGCGGCTTCGTATTTTGTCATCGGCGTATGCAGGCAGTCGGCAAGGACCAAGGCTCTGAGTAAGTGGAACAGCTACACACAGGAGCTCGCCAAGCTCGTAAATGATTACTGCGTCGCTGACGAAGAATTGCGCGACGTGTATTACAGGAGACTTCAGGAATTTGTTCTCATGTACGGGGAAGATATGAACGAATACTGCGGGATCTATATCGATAACGAGAAGCTCATGGAGTCACCGCGGGGACCTCTTGACGCAGTCAGTGTTACTTTTTTGCCCGAGAACGACGAAGAGTCGGACGAACGTATAGAAACATTCTATCTTGAAGACCCGTCTTTTCTTGAACCTTTAATAAATAACGGTAAGTACGATCTTAAAAAGGCCGCTTACATGAAAGATGTATATGCCGCGGAAAACGAAACTTTAGTAAAGATAGCCCGTTCCATAGGCTTGATACCGAAATCAAATTTAGGTTATGGTTACAGCACCATTTATGTAAACGAGAAGACGCACACATTCCTTCCCGGCAAAGTAGAGATCTTTTTTTATATCCCAAATGAATATGACAACGGCGAAGACGATGAAGAAGGCAAAAATGACACAAGAAGCTTAACGATCGACTGCACACCCAAAGATACAAAGGGCTACGAACGGATCGTTCTGTCAGGAGATGACGACATGCAGTATAACGGAAATATGAATCCTGCCATGACGGACATCAACAATGCCGAGTCCATCACGAACGATTCTTCAGACGACATTAATTTCGATGAAACAGCTACCGTAATGCCCTGGGAGATCCTGACTGTGTCTGCTGAGGATTTCAGCAACAAGGAATGCTTCAGAGCACTACCTCTCACGACAGGTCTGATCCTCACCGTCGCAGGTCTTGTGGCGCTCCTTCTTGCCATTACGGTTTCCACCATCATCTACAGCAGCAAGAAGACTGTCTGGGAGATCTTCGAATACAGGAAAAAGACAACGGCCGCAATGGCTCACGACCTTAAGACCCCTCTGGCAGCAATGTCCGCTTACGCAGAAAACCTGGAGTACGACACTGATCCTGAGAAGCGCGCATACTACTCTTCTAAGGTTAGAGAGAACGTGTCTTTCATGAACAAGACAATAGAAGGCATACTGATGTTCACCAAGAGCGAGACCGGAACGGCTAAGTCTGTAGCGAGGGATATAGACGTTCACGCCCTTATCGAGGCCGAGTACAATGCTGTTGCCGGGCTTTTCGAGAAGAAGAACATCAAAGTCGAGATCAAGGGTGAAGGCCACGTTAAGAGCAACAAAGAGCTCATCGACCAGGCCGTCAGAAATCTCGTCGGCAACGCGACCAAATACGCAAGGCCCGATACAACAGTCAATATCGTGATCGACAACAAGGGCTTTACGATGACCAACCTTACCGATCAGAAGATCAAGAACGTAAAGGATCTCAAGAAGCCTTTCGTCAAGGGCGAGGAATCCAGAGACGCCGAGGGCGGCGCAGGACTCGGCCTTTCGATAGTCGAGAACTGCCTCCTGTCCGCAGGCCACAGCCTGGATATCGAATTCGAAGACGAGACATTCAAGGCAACCGTACGTTGGTGAAAAGGCCGCAAATCCTTAAAACAAAGGGACTCTACCAACAGTCGGTTGAGGAGAAAGACCTGGTGGTATAGATTTGTCATGTACACAAACATAACACACAGACTTCACACAGACTACACAAAAGTCTCTTATCTTTTACTCAGGAAGACAGGTGAGCTTCCTGCAGAAAAACTTGAATAAAGTACGAGGTGATCAGTTATGAAAAAGATAGTTGCAACAACACTCGCTTGCGCGATGATGTTTTCGCTCGCAGCATGCAGCGGCAAACAGCCTGAACAGACTACAGCTACAGTTTCAGAAACAACAGCTGAAACAACGGCAACGGCAGAGACTTCTGAAACTGCTCAGACGGAACCTTCCGCTACTGCAACGACCGTATATAATCCCGCTTCGGAATTCGTAAAAGACAGGACTGAAAAGGTACCTGATCCCAACAGAGTTGATGAGGACGGAGAAGTGGATGAAAGTGATATTTTCGTATATCACCTGCCTGAGCTCCAGATCAAGTCCTCTTATGCAGATGCGGTAAACAAGGAAATTAACGCTGCTTTCGAAAAGTATAAGAAGAATTACAATAACGCAGATGTAGAACAGTTTTATTCGACTGAATACATCGCATACCTTACAAAGGAAGGCATCCTGAGCCTTGTCCTGATCTCATGCGGTGAGTATGAGTGTAACGAATACAAGGTCTACAACATCGATACCAAGACGGGCGAAAAGGTTGATAATGCCCGTATCGCAAAGACCGCAGGTGTCAGCAGCATCCGGAAGGCCGCTATGGATGCGCTCCAGAACCTGTACAACAAAATGGAGATCTTCCAGTTCAAGGATTACAAGATCGTTCTGAAAAAGGGAGAGAAGAAAGACTCTCAGATGAAGGATGTCGAAAAGACTTTCAGCGAAAAGCATCTCAATGACAAGATGCAGATCGGACTTACAAGTGAAGGTAAGATGTTCTTTGTTTCAGAGATCGACACAACGGCCGGAGCTGAATTCTATAACTATATCTATGATGCAGACGGTGTGAGATTGGACGACGAAGATAATCCTTTCTGGGTAGGAAAAAGAGAATCTGATGACACTGAAGAGCCGACCGGCACAGCCAAGGCTCCGAGTGCCAAGATCCTCAGGAAAAAGGATTATGTTGTTAATGCCAGGAAAGAATACCAGAAAAAGTACTTTGATGAGGATAATGATGGCTGTAATGCACCGAAGATCTTAATAAAGTCAGCGTATGCAGATTCTGTCAACAAAGAGATCGATAGTATTTTTGCAGGTTACAAAAAGAGCGGATCGACGGATGGCGTTGATACCGGATATATCGCTTATCTTACGAAAGGCGGGATCCTGAGTGTCGTTTTCATTGAATACTATTTAGCTGAAGATGCACCTGTTTATCACGTATACAATATCGACGTGACAACCGGCGAGAAGGTCGACAATGCCCGTCTGGCTAAGATCGCAGGTGTAAAGAACATCAGACGTGCCGCAATGAATGCTCTTGAAAAATACTATGACAATTACATAGATTTCCCCAAGGTGAAAGATTTCAAGGTGGTTAAGAAAGACGGAAAAGAACTCACAGCAGAAGAAAAGAAGCTCGAAGAGACATTCACTGAGACTTATCTCAACGAAAACATGACGATCGGGCTTACAAACAAGGGCGAGCTGTTTTTCGTTTGCAAGATACTGACAGCCTTTTATGAACGCGAAAACCGCGTTATCGATCCTAAAGCAAATGAATTAGACTGGCCCGATAACAAGAACTATATCGGATCGCATGGCGTATAAATACTCAGATCAAGACCAGTACGAGGTTACCTATCATGAAAAAGCTTATAGCAACAATACTTAGCATAACGATCGCAATGTCGCTCGCAGCATGCAGCGGCAAGCAGCCGGGGCAATCCGGGCAGGGACAGGAGCAGGAAACGACCGTTCCGGATATTGTTGAGACTGAGGTTCCGTTAACGGAGGCGACCACACCAGCCGAAACCACTGCCAATCTTGCATCGGACTTCGTCAAATGCAAGTTCGACAAGCTTACGGAACCTGATGAGGACGATGTCATAGATAACGAAGTTACTTTCTATGTGCCCGAGCTCCTGATCAAGTCTTCCTACGCAGACTCTGTCAACAAAGAGATCTCTTCTTTGTATGAGACATATAAAGGTAAATTCAAGAAGGGAGTCACATACTCTTATTCCGTAACGTCATACATTGCTTACCTTTCAAAAGACGGTGTTTTGAGTCTGGTATTCATAATTAATGAAGAGGATGTATCTTCCGGATACAGAATCTACAACATCGACACCAAGACAGGTGAGAAGGTCGAGAATGCACGTCTTGCACAGATAGCAGGTGTCAGCGACATAAGAAAAGCTGCCATGGATGCACTCCAGAACTATTTCAACAAGCTGGGGCAGTACGAGCTCAAGGACTATAAAGTCATTTCCGAAAAAGAAGATGAAGATGATGTAGCAAGGATAAAGAATATAGAGAAGTCTTTCAGCGAAGAGTTCCTCAACGATAAGATGCAGATCGGCCTGACCAATGAAGGCAAGATGATCTTTGTTTCAAAAGCATTTGAAGCAGGCAGCCCTACGTTCCAGTACCAGTTATATGACAGTGACGGCACATTCCTGGACGACGAGGACAATCCGTTCTGGGTAGGCGAAAGAGAAGATGACGACAAAGAAAAGGATAACAAGAGCAAAGAGACAACTGCAGCAGAACCGGTCTATCTCAAAAAGGATTACTTAAAAGACAAAGTCGTTAAGTTCAAGGTCAAGGAAGACTATAACAAAAAGAAAAAGAAGTGGACGTATGAAACTTACGAATACCATTTCCCCGTGCTCCTGATCAAGTCTTCTTATGCTGATTCGATCAACAAGGCAATGGATAAACTGGTCAAAGCATACCAGAAAGAATTCAAATTGAACGGCAACCCGGGGGACTGCGGTACTGAATATATTGCTTATATTACGAAAGAGGGCATACTTAGCCTGGCATTCATCGTGACTTCTGAAAATGACTATCTTGAATTCAGCGTTTACAACATAGATGTCAAAACAGGCGAGAAGGTCGACAATGCGAAGATCGCGGAGATCGCAGGCATAAGCAATATCAGAAAGTCCGCCATGGATGCCCTTCAGGCAAAATATAACAAAGGCAGGCAGTTCAGGATCAAGAACTATAAGGTAGTCAAGAAAAAGGGCAAAAAGAAGAACTCCATGGATAAGGATGTCGAAAAGGCATTCAGCGAAAAGCGTCTCAACTCCAAGATGAAGATAGGCCTTACCGATAAGAGCAAGATATTCTTCATTTCCGAGTATGAGACCGGAGCAGGCGAATTCTTTGGGATCTATGATGAGAACGGCAAGGATCTGTATGGCAGCAAGAATCCGAACTGGGTAGGTGATAAAGATTAACTTAAGAAGCTGATCAATGTGCCGACCTCGTACCGGCACAGGATCGATAAAGGACGGACGGTTACCTGATGGATACTGTCCGTTTTCTTTTGCACTTGAGGCCGGCGATTCCCGCAAACCCTTGATTCAGCTGAAATACTCACTTTATGTCCTGTAAAATACCACCCCCTGATTCCCAAATACTCGGGGCATGACGTATACCCAAGTGGTGTAAGATGTTAGCATCCGCTCGTAAGGAGGTACAGGTAATGGATCCAATCAGGATTGGTGCTTTTCTAAAAGAATTAAGAAAAGAACGTAACATGACTCAGGAAGCGATCGCCGGCAAATTCGGCGTTACGCAAAGATCTGTATCGCGTTGGGAAAACGGAACTACGATGCCGGATATCAGTGTGTTAATTGAGCTGGCCGATTTTTACGACATCGACATCCGTGATCTCCTTCGCGGAGAAAGGAAAAGTGAAGATATGGATACAGACTTAAAAGAAACACTGGAAATGGTAGCTGAATATACAGAAGCCGATAAGGCTAAGATTTTAAAGAAAGTTTATATCTGCGGACAGGGAATGCTGATAACTTCGGTGGTCTTATTTCTCATGTACTTTGTCTCAATGTATGTTGAAGGCATTGTCCTTACACCGCTCCTTCTGATACTTGCAAGCGGCATCTTCGCGATCAACACACTGCTCGCGGGTCTTCAGCTCAAAGGCAAGATGAGCAAGGAAAGAAACAAGAAGCTTTTAAGGATAACCATTACCATATGGGTCGTTATCGCAGTTATCCTCTTGATCTTCGTGACATTTATCCTGCCCTCGATCCTATATTACGGAGCAGACTGGTTTAAGATGCTTTAATTGTCAAAAACACAAACAAAACACTTAAACTACACACAGAATACACAAAAGACTTTTATCCTATGCTCAAGAAGTTCGGTGAGCTTCAAAAAACAGATCAAAACAGTACGAGGTGATAAGTTATGAAAAAGGTATTTGCATCAGCACTCATTTGCACGATGTTGTTTTCGCTCGCAGCATGCAACAGCAGCAAGCCGGCGCAGACCGTTCCTGAGAGTTCAGAGACTACAACAGAGGTTACAGAGACAACCGAGTTCACTGAAACCACGGAAACGACAACCGCTGAGACGACTGAAACAACTGCTGAAGAAACCACTGCAACTGAGACATCGGAGACCGCTGCAGCTGTTCTTAGCAAAAAGGATTACCTTAAAGACAAGGTCCTTAAGTTCAAGGTCAAGGATACATATAACAAAAAGAAAAAGAAGTGGACTTATGAAACTTATGAATACCATTTCCCCGTTCTTCTGATCAAGTCTTCTTATGCTGATGCGATTAACAAAGCGATGGAAAAGAAGATCAGTGCTTACAAAAAGGAATTCAAAAATAACGGAGATACCGATGGTGTCACTGAATACATTGCTTATCTTACAAAAGACGGCGTGCTGAGCATTGTCTTCATCGAGACCTCTCCCAATGACCATATTGACTGCCGCGTTTACAACATTGACGTCAAGACAGGTGAAAAAGTTGACAATGCCCGCATCGCACAGACCGCAGGCGTAAGCAACATCAGAAAGACTGCAATGAATGCTCTTCAGGCTAAATACAACAAAGAAAAGCATTACAAGATCAAGAATTACAAGGTAGTCAAGAAGAACGGCAAAAAGAAGAACTCAATTGATAAGGATGTTGAGAAGTCATTCAACGAAAAGCACCTCAGCGCCAATATGAAGATCGGTCTGACTAATGAGGGCAAGATATTCTTCATTTCCGATTATATTGACGCAAACGGCGACGAAAGAACCGGCATTTACGATGCCAACGGCAAGGATCTGTATACTGAAAAGAATTCGAACTGGGTCAGACAAAAATAATAAGAAGATTAATGTGCTGACCTCGTACCGGCACATGGATCGATAAAAGAAACGGACGGTTCCGGTTGGATTCCGTCCGTTTTTTGTCGCTGAAACCATAAGAAACACACAAATAAGACACACATTTTGCCGGAAAATGTTTATAATTCATAGGAATAAGCGCGAGGAGATTAATATGAAAAAGATAATAGCTACGATCCTTTGCATAACGACAGTCATATCGCTTGCAGCATGCAGCAAGAAGACTGAACCGACCGGCACGACCGGTACCGTTGCACCGATGGAGTCATTCCATACGCTCCCCGGAGAGTCTTCCGCGCCTGCAGCTACCATAGCCAATCCCGCGTTTGACTATATTAAGGATAAGGTTGAGAAGCTCAAGCTGGCTTTTGAAGCAGATCCTGAATCCGGTGAGGAAGAAGAGGAAGAAGAGACCGAATTCCACTATCCCGAACTCCAGATCAAGTCTGCATACGCGGACGAGATCAACAAGGAACTGTCCGGGGCTGTCCAAAAATACATAAAGGATCTCGAAAAAGAAGACGCAGAGCACTTTTTCGCCACTGCCTATCTTGCATATCTTTCGAAGGAGAATATCCTGAGCATTGTCTTCATATCTTATGAAGAAACGGACTTGAACAAATACAAGGTCTACAACATCGACGCAAAGACCGGTGAAAAGGTTGAAAATACCCGCCTTGCACAGATCGCAGGCGTAAGCGACATCAGAAAGACCGCCATGGATGCTCTCCAGAACTGGTACAACACGATGGGAATCGTCAAGATGAGAGACTATAAAATCGTCCTGGAAGACGGCCAGAAAATGGACTCTCAGATGAAGGAAGTCGAAAATACTTTCAGCGAGAAATACCTCAACGACAAGATGCAGATGGGCATTACCAATGAAGGCAGGCTGTTCTTTGTTTCAGATGTCTGCACCATGGCCGGAGCTGATTTCTATACATGGGTTTATGATGCAAACGGCAATACCCTGGACGATGAAGACAATCCGTACTGGGTAGGCATGAGGATCCCGGAAGAGCCTGATGATGAAGGCGACGAAGGCGATGAAGGCGAAGAAGGCGAAGATCTTCCCGACGATGGTGAAGATGACGGAGAAGATTGATCAGGCTTTCTGAGCCTTCTTCTGTTTCCCGTTTTTCGCGCGTCCTGCCGTGAGCATCAGTATCACGGCAAGCACGTCAACGCCCAGGATTATGAGAGATCCGTATCTCAGGAGCTTGTTATTGTAATAGAACAGTGCAAGGACTGAAGAGCCCTTGCTAGACACGCCCAGTACCTCGTTGTTTTCGGGGTTGATGAAGATGTTCAGCTTGATGTGCTTTTTCGCTTTGACGATCTCCTTGAGCTTATCCTGGTCGTTTGTGCCGAATGTATCTACCGCATCTGCCCAAAACGGCTCAAGATCGCTACCGGGTGTTTCGATCCTGACCATCCAGTGTGTAACATAAAAGGTCATGCCGTTGCGCATGCGCTTGCTGTGAGTGGCCCCGATCTCAACGGGCACCGAATCAACGTCTTTTATGACCTCAATGTTTGTTCCAAACCTTAAAAAGCACGTAAGTGCGATAAAGGCGAAACAGATTATGTTCACTGCCACGATACTGATAATTGAGCTCTTCATGTCCACTCCCGAAAGATTTCTTTTGAAAATATGTAAACATTATACCTTACACGTATTTTGACGAGAGTTTGCGTAAGTTTTGCCTAATTGATTTGATCTTCCCGGAATTATAATTAGCCTGTGTTAACAAGCGCGGTTTTACTCCCGCTTGCGGATAACAAAGACAAATTTAACAGGGGTAATAGAAATGAGTAAAAGAATAATAGCTGTATTTATGCTGGCGTGCATGCTTTGTTCAATGGCTGCGTGCGACGCAACAAGTCTGATCCCGGGTCAGCAGACCAAGACGCCGGTGACTTCATCGGTAGTGCAGACTTCTGCCACTACGACTGAAAGCGAACAGACGACTACGACAGAGGAAACTACTGAAGAGACAACTGCAGAGGAGACCACTGCCGCAGAAACAACCAAGGAAGAGACTACTACCACTGCTTCTGAAACAACTGAAGCTACCACGAAGGCTGCGACTCCCACACCGAAGCCGATAGGCAAGACGACAGTTACCAATGCCTACAGCAGAACTTTCACGATCAAGAATATCGGAAAGTTCACCACAAAGTACCCTAAGGTTACGATCAAAGGCGTCAGCACGACTGCGGTTAACAAAGAGATCGCCAACAAATTCAAAGCAATAGCCAAGAAGAATGAAAGTGTGGTCAAGTATTCGTACTACATCGGCAAGAAGTACGTTTCAATCCTGGTTTCCGTAAACCTCGAAGCAGGCAAGGACGGGAGCGAGTATTACGTATATAACATTTCCAGAGTAACGGGAAAGAAGCTTACTAAAGCCGAGATGCTTAAGCTCCTTAACATTAAGAGCTCTGCTTTTGACAAAAAGGTAAAGACAGGCGTCACAAAATGGTGGAATACCAACATCCTGAAGAATGACAAGAGCAGCAATACCAAGAAGATGTACAATAACGCGATTGCTTCCAAGTCTATCAGTTCTGCAGTGCCTTTCGTGAATACAAAGGGCAAGACATGCTTCCTGCTCCGTCAGATGAAGGCACCCACACAGGCAGGAGTCAACGACATCTACGCAACTATCTGAATCTGACAGTCTTTATAAGAGAGAGTAATAAGACCTTATGTCTGCACAGCAAGCAGGGCACATTGCCAAAGGCTGCTGTGCGGGCAAAGGCGTTCCGCAGAACGGGCAGGTTTCAGGACCTTTAAATTTGCCGGCATAGATCTTATTTGTTTCGTACTGTTCAACACGTGTTCTTGAATCAGGATCGAGGGTCATGTCGGTCAGCGCGATCGATACAATGACCATTCCGCGCTGTTCCAGCCACACCTTTGAAACTGCTTCATTAACGGCGTCTTTGAGCTGGCTCTTGCTTGATTCAAGCTGAGTGAAGGGAATCTTTTCCCGGACAGCCATGATATTCAGTGCTTCCTTCATGTGATCCTGAAGTTCCCAAATAGGCATCTTAGGGCTTGAAGGAGTTCCCATGAGATCGTATACGCTGGTGTCTTTGCAGGTTATCTTGAAGAATCTGACAGGGTCAACTATGCGGAATGAAAAAGTAAGCCTGAATTTCAGATATAAAGCTCCGTAAACCGGATCGGGATAAGGCACGTTAAGAAATTCATTGGTGGTCTGATTCATTATCTCAAGCGCGTTGATATAGTAGATCCTCTGGATCTTATTTATCTCACCGCCGAATTTGAAACGGTCGAATGCGTCTCCGAAAACGCTTTCAATTCCGCCTGACATAACTGAACCCGAAGACGAGTTTTGCCATGTGTAAATGCCGGGCGTGGTAACACTGTCCACAACTTTGCCGCCGTCGGTCATGAGAGCATATGCGCCTTCAGGAACGAGTATCTGTGATCCTGACGATATGATCTCGCTGTTGCCTTTGTTGCGGCCTGTGGCATTAAGTCTGTACGCGCGCTTTACGAGCATGTCCTGACCTAAAGAATCAGTTCTGAACGCTTCAAGATACTGATCTTTTATTTCGGACTTTACCGAATCCGCGATAGTGCCTGTGATGTTGCTTATAAATCCCATGAGCCAATTATATAACAATGGAGATGTCCAAAAGTTATAAGTTTTGCTATGATTTTTCGCGTTTACCGTTAATCGGAAAGATAACCAGACGGGTTAACGTAAGATTCACTAGTTGCCAAATCCTGAATTCTTAGGTTTTGAACTTTATCTTTGCCCGGAACTCACCTGAATCCGATGAAAGCTCGAGCTTATAGCCCAGTATATCCAGATTGCTTTCTGCGATCGCAAGCCCGAGTCCTGCGCCTTTGCTGCCTCTTGATTCATCACCTTTGACAAACGGCTTTTTGAGCGTTTCCACATTGTCGTAAGTTCTGTCCGTTTTATTGGTAACCGTAAGGTCATCCTGACCGATGACGATATCAACGGTACTGCCTTCTGCTTTGTATCTGTCGCAATTTGAAAGAATGTTCATTACCGCCTGGCCGAGGACTATTCTGTCCGTAGTCAGGGTAATGTCATCGCCTTTGATATCAGTCTTCATATCGGGGAACTCTTTCAGGCTTTCGGTGATCAGTTCCTTCAGACTTACTTCTCCCGTAGTGAGTTCTATCTTTCCGGATTCGCTTTTCGAAAGCATGAGGATGTCGCCGATCATTTGATCCGTCTTTACGACTTTATCGCTTATGTATTTCGTGTATTCAAGGACCTTTTCGGGGTCTTGCGCAGACTCTTCGAGGCTTTCAAGATAGAACATTATCGTGGACAAAGGTGTCTTGAGGTCGTGTGCCATTGCCTCAGTTGTCTTGACTCTGTATTCGAAGATCTTCCAGACGGTCTTGTCTTTCTGATATCTGATTGTTGCCAAAACAAGCGACACTACAACTGCCATAAGAACGGCAGATACGATTATGATCGAAGAACTGACAGGAGCCAGCATTAAGACCGGTTCTATAGGGTAATTGGGCGCGGTATAGCCGACATGCCATGCGTTTTTATCCGGCAGCCCTTTATTCAGATATTCAACATATTGATTATTATCAAGTTCGTTAGTTTCGAAATTGGGATCAGGAACAATGTTGTATAAGAAATCAGCAGAAGTCAGACCCTGTGTCGCTCTGTAGTTGACAAAACAATATATCCCGCCGATGGTTTTGGAGTCAACGGTGAAATCTAACTTCTCATAGCCCTTTGTATCTGAAGGTGTACAGTCAATACGGTAATCTTCATTAAGGTATGTTACTTTTACGATTCCCGGAATGAATGTATGCTGCTCACGGTTAACATAAGCTGTCATTATCCGGAATGCTCTGAAATAATCAAACTCTCCTATATGTTCTGCATTATCAAAAATCGGATCGCGGGCCCATTTACGGTACATTTCAAACTGCTTTTTCTCATCGAGCTTGCCGTTCATGTAGTTATTTACAGGATCAAGATAGGAAATGTCTTCAATGAAAAACACATCTTCCTTAACAACGGACTCGCTATCCTTATTCCCATCCTGCTTAACATCAATGACAGTGAAGTATGCCGTATCGCCGATCTTGTAATTCTTATCACCTATGTCAACTTCAACATAGGAATGGTCGTAGAGCTGATAAAGGGACATACTGCACTTCAGCTCAGCCAGATCCTTTATATATTGATCAGATCCAGGATCTTCCTTACTCAGGGTCTGGGCAGCCGTGACTATTCTCTTCAGATAATCACTGCGCTCGTCATCAACTTTTCTCCAAACATAATCGTCGAGTTTATATAAACAGTAATTGGCCAAGAGGGCAAATATCGCCAGTGAGATCAAAAACCTGACAGCGAATATCTTACCGAACTTAGGCTCAGTAATGGATCTCCTTCTCATATGATCAACTCCTTAAATAACACCGGTCAGCAGATCTTATAACCGCCGCCGATCACAGTCTTGATCGCTCCGCCGTAGCTGCCCAGACTCTTTCTTAACTTCTTGATGTGGCTGTCGACTGTTCTGTCGGTACCGTCAAATCCGACACCCCACACGAGATCTAAAAGTCTGTCACGGTCTAAAACGATGCCTTTGTTTTCCATGAGAGTCTTAAGGAGGAAGTATTCTTTGGGAGCGAGCTTTATCTTCTGTCCGCCGGCCTCAACGTCCATGCGGAGAGGATAAAGCCTGATCTCACTGCACTCTATGACGACTTCCTTTGTGAGCTCTGCCTCAGTTCTGCTGAGGAGCGCTAAGCACTTGGCGTATAAGACCTTGGGCGAAAACGGCTTTACCATGTATTCGTCGGCGCCGATCTCATAACCTTTGAGGATGTTGTCTTCGTTTCCGAGTGCGGTTAGGAATACTATGGGACACCTGCTCTTGCTGCGCAGTGCCTTGCAGATCTCAAATCCGTTCGGTCCGGGGAGCATGATGTCCAGAATTGCGATGTCGAAATCTTTTTCGTCAACGAGTCTTAACGCAGCCGTGCCGTCAGCTGCGGTAAATACGTCAAAAGAACCCTTGTTCTTGAAATAACCGGCAACAAGCGCAAGCAGCTCTTCATTATCCTCAACGATTAAGATACGGACCATCTGAATTCCCTCCTTGAGGAAATACTACAATACGCATGTGACCTTTGTATGACCATATAAGAAAAACTGCCTGATGAATCTCAGGCAGTTAGATTATACCATTTTGGCTTTAGCTGATTGCGGGAAGATCAACCCTTCGGGTTACTGTGTTTTTCTTTGAATTCTTTTATCTCTTCTCCATCTGCTTCCCAGATTACTTTTCCGTCACGCGTGGTAAGCCTGATTATCTGGTCCTTCTCGCATAAAGGAATGTAATCGTATTCTTTAATGTTAAACAGGCTTCGCAATGCCGGCTTTACGGGTTCAGTGATCTTATCCAGTAAAGTGGTATAGAATTCAACGTTCCATTCACCGTTGTCTGAATTTCCTTCAGCACTGAATCCGAAAGATCCTTCGCCGTGAAATACGATGCAGTATCTGTCTTCTATGAATTCCAGAGTGAAATTATGGCCATCGTAAGGGATCTTGATCAGCTTGGTTGACGCATACATGCCGAACAGGAATAATACCGCAATGACCGCAAGAACGGTGATTACTGCAGTGAGCCTTTTCCATTTGGTCACGAACTTCTTAAGTCCTTTTATGGGTTTCGTATCGTCTTTTCTCAGCTCGGGATTTACGGGGAGGCTTACTTTGCCTGACATGTTTTCGAGTGTATTCTTGCAGCTTTCGCATTCGCAGATGTGTTCCTCGACGAGTTCTCTGGACTCTTTGGAAAGAACGTCATCAACATATAACGGCAGCAGATCGTTTATTACTTCACATTTAATCTTCATGTTATATCTCTCCATTCTCAGTCATGTACTTTCTGACATCGTTTTTCGCCCGGTAAAAGGTCACGCGGGCCCAGCTTGCACTCTTACCGAATATTTCACCTATCTGCTCGAAATCCAGTTCTCCGAATACCCTTAGGTGAAATACTTCCTTATATGGCTCTTTCATGCCGTGAAGATATTTATGGATCAGTACCGCCGTTTCCTTGTCGGAGATGACTTCTATGAAGTCTCCTTCTGCAGCAGGGATCTCCTCTGACAGTTCCTCGTCCGCTATCCATTTTCTTTTCCGGCATTCGCTCAAAAATGTGTTCCTGGCGATGGTGAAAAGCCATGCTCTTATGTCTTTCGAACCGTCAAAAGAATCTATCGCCGTCAAAGCCTTAACAAACGTTTCCTGCGCGAGATCTTCGGCAGGATCTTCGTCTTTGGTTAGGCTTAAACAAAAGCGGTAAACGTCTTTGTAGCAGTTCTGGTAAAGCTCTTCGAAAAGCATTTCTTTCCTCCTTTCACCTTAATAACGCACGGATCCGGAAAACGTTACAAAAGAATTTTGCGTCCGGGAAATATGATATCAAATGCAACTTGAACATCTCCATATGCAACTTGTGCAGAATCGCCGTCACGGGCTTTTCGCATCTGTTAAAGTCACATCATCAAACGAAACGCAAGGAGAATTCAGAAAATGAAAAAGAACAGGATCATCAAGGCTTTGGCTATCACACTGGGTGTAATCACCGTTTTGGGAGTTGCAGGATCAGCGGTAATGGGAGGCTTTGTTGCAGATAAGATACTTCACCAGAATGAGGGCAAGGATACACACGGTAACAGCATCAAGCAGCTTGAGATATGGGGTTACGATATCGATTCCTTTAAATATGAAGGTAAGGAAGTAAAAGCAAAGGCTGAGGACGGCAATGAGGTGCCCGGAACATTTTTCGACGGTGAAGGCAACAAGCTCGTAATCCTGGTCCACGGTGCAGGCGGAGACAGATATTCCATCTATCCGCTTGCCGAGCAGTACATCAAAGACGGCTACGACGTCATCGCGATCGATCAGAGAGGTTGCGGTACTAACCCTGACGACAAGGTAACATTCGGCATCAAGGAGTCTCTGGACGTTAAGGCGATGGTAAATTATGCAAGGACTGAACTTAATGCTAATAAGGTAATCGTTCACGGCCAGTCCATGGGTGCCCAGACCGTAGCTGTCTATGCATCCAATGTAATTCCCGGCGCTGTTGATGCTGCTGATGCAGTGATCTGCGACAGCCCCGTTCCCGGAATGGAACTTATGCTCAATCTGTCATTCGGTGACGGCAATGAAAAGTCCCTTCTTGCAAATTATCTTACAGGCACCAGCAAGATCTTCATGAAGCTTACAACAGGCATGGATTATTCTCAGGCAGATACCATCGAAGTGGTAAAGAACGACAAGATCCCCACAATGATCATAGTATCTGACAAGGATAAGGTTTGCTTACCTCAGTATGTTGAAAAGGTTTATGGTAATATAGCATGCGAAAATAAGGAGATCATCCACGTAAACAGTGCACATATCGAAGGTGTCATCGATGATGCCGAAGGTTATATGAACAGTGTGGAAAGCTTCCTTAATAAAGCAGGAATCTGAAGTGATATGAAACTTAATCTTTACGAAGACAAAAAGAATACTGACGAGCGTGTCGACATATATTACTCGAACATGCGACCGGTCATAAAGCAGCTGATAGATACCGTTAATTCAGAACGCCCCTCTTTAAGGGGGCGTCCTGCCGATGAGGACGAGGATGACGGGGAAGAGATACTGCTCGATCCCAAGGATATCTACTATCTCGATCACATCGACCGCAAACTCTTTGCATATACGAGAAACGGAGTCTTCAGACTGATGAACACTCTCGCTTCATGCGAGGAGATGCTCTGGAATTACGGATTCGTAAGAGTTTCAAAATCCAATCTCATAAACATATTCAAGATCAAACAGTTAAAGCCTGACCTCAACATGAAGGTGTATGCGTCCTTCGACAACGGCGAGAGGATCTGCATAAACAGAAGTTACAAGAAGAGCTTTAACGATTACCTTCTGAGAATGAGGAGAATGAGCTGATGTTAGAAAGATTAAAGCAGTATATAGTAGAAGTCTGCTGCGCATATGCACTGGTCTCTGTCGGAGGCGCGATCGTGAATCAATTGTGCGGATTTCAGACAAACAACGTCAATGTCATGGTCATGTTTGTCTTATGCCTGATCGGTACATTCGTGCTCTATCTTCACAGGCTCTTCGATAAGTTCAGCCCGCTTTTCATGATAATAGTTCAGTATGTTGCCGCCTGCGGCCTGTGCGCCCTGTTCATATGGATATTGAGCCTGTTTTTGGGCCCGGTAAGTGCCCGCAGCTGGTTCGAGTTATGGCGTTCATTTACCATACCTTATGTGGTACTCGCAGCGTTCTACTACTGGAGAGTATTCTCGGAGGCTAAGAAGCAGGACAGCCTTATTCATGAGATCCAGGAGCAGAATCAGGAAGAGAACGGGTAACTGAAATAATTAAACTCTCTTCAGTGATCTGTATTCCTGCAGCGTTTCTTCCAGCTCTCTGATCAGATCTTTGAACTCCGGACGGTCCTTTTCCAATAACTCTGATCCTTTTTCCAGAAATTGGATCAGATAGTCCGGCATATATCTTGAAGGATCACCGCGCAGGTCCATTTTCTTCAGATCACTCAGGAAGAACTGCAGAAGGTTCCTTCCGCGGTAGTCTTCTTTCGGCAGAGCGTTTCTTATGTCATTGATCCTGTCCGTCAATGCCAATACTCTTTTATGGAAATCATCGTCTTCAAAAACGTATTCCTGTTTGTATTTGGCGACCGTGGCCGTATAGACAACACCGCCTCGGTCTTCGAAAACACAATCCGGAGCAAATAAACCAATAAAAGTAAAAAGATCGGGCGTAAGTCCGGGATAAGTTAATCTTGGCGATTCTCTTACCCCAAGATAATCACTTGCAAGAAGCATCGCATAACGGTATTGCTCAATAAGCATTACATATCTTTTGTCATCATCTAGTTCAAAGATCCTGTTTGTTTCATAAGGGAATTCCCACTTTTCGCCCTTGTCATTGGTGATGGTCAGGTTACTTTCATCTTTGACAAATGGGAGATCGCGATGGTTGTCTGTGAAGATACGTTTGTCTATCCGTTTGTTCTTTACGTCCTCATCACTTGGAATGACGTATTCTTTGCGGTACATGCAGTCATAGATTTGGTCGACATAATCACATCTTTCGGATAGCGGCATATCAAAGACTGTCTTTGCGCCGTTCTCCTTCCAGCATTTCTTCCAGGCCTTCTTGTTCCAGAACATGAAAGACGGAAGACCGCAGACTCTGCAAGCCTCCACTTTATTGTGGTTAGGACTGTTTGGATCAACATGGTCATAAGCAAAGCCGTTTTTCCCGCATGACGGACATGAATGTACCGGATCCGGGAGTTCATCGGACAAAAGCATCTCTAAAAATCCAGTTGAAAAGCGTCTGATGCCCATATGTTTTTATGGTTCCTCTTCGGTAAACGTGCCTTCCATGACATCTTCGTCGGAGAAGTCGAGGGCACCGATCGGAGCAAGACGCTCGTTAAGCTGTTCTCTGAAATCTTTTCTGTCAGCTACTTCCATCGGAAAGATATATTCGTAATCGATCTTGTTCTCGTCGGTTATCGTGAGCATTATGTTGAACCTGTCGAGCTCATAAGATTCTTCGCCTTCAAACTCACTGATATATGACGGGTCGTAAGACTCATTGAACCTGTCTATGGCATATTGCTCATAAGGCCTTCTGTCAAAGCGTTCATTTTGGATCGCAAATTTGAAAACGTCATAAAGAGGGAAGATCTCTTTGCCGGGAAGGATCAGATAGCTTTTCGACAGGACGACCATGGTCTCAAAAGGTGCGCCTTTTACCATATAAGCGTCGCACTTTTCCTTTATGTCGTCGTATAAAGCATCCCTTCCGAACTCTTCAACTCTCCTGTTAAAGAACGGAACTTCAGGCTCTTCCTTTTTTGAGAAGAGTTTCTTAAAAAAGCCCTGATCCTCTTCGTCGTGATCGTACCCGTGATCAGCGACCGCAGGGGTATATAAGAGCAGTCCTATGTTGACATCAGTAACTTTCATTCCGAAGATCTCCTTTCAAAGGCTTTGATGACTTAATTATAGCGTATCAGGGCCCAGGTGACGGAATTGTTCCACGCGGAACATTCAGGATATGGAAAGAAGGGCTGTTCCTGATGTCTCTGATAATATAAGATTATGGAAAAATCTTTAGGAAAGCGGACGAACAGTCATGAAACAGATTGATAAATCGCTAGAAGAGCTGGAAAACGATTATTGGGATAAACCCGGATACAATTCATATGTTGTAACCACTTGCTTTGCGGCTAGAAAAAAGCCCTTATCAGAACTTTCCAATGAAGAAATAAGGCTTCTTATCGGTCAGAAACTCGGGCTTAAGTACTTATTGCCACTGGCAGTCGACATACTGAAGACAGATCCTTTGATTGAAGTGACTTTTTTCCCGGGTGATCTATTGAAGCAGCTGCTTATGTTGAATGCCGAAGATTGGAAAGAAAATAAAGAAGAAAGAGATATTTTCTTGAGGATCGTGATGAATAACCGTTCAAGAATTGAAGAAAATACAGATACTCCTGAACACTCCAAGAATGAGATGCTCGAATTACTGTCTGGCATTAAAGAGTAGGATAGATATAGAAATCACGGATTAACCAAACCAAAGAGGCTGTTTCAAACGAAACAGCCTCTTCTTGATAGATCAGTTAACCAAGATCACTTTTTATAAACTCTTGTGTATAAGAATACTGTTGCCATAAGGCTTACGGCTGTAAATGCCAGAACATATATGCCCATTGAATTAACGGACATTGACTGACCGAATACCGAAGCGTTGAATGTCATTGCTTCTTTAATGGAGCTGATGAACGCACCGCCGTCAACGCCGCCGATGGAGTTGTTCATTTCATCTGCGATACCCGTCAGAAGAGTGTTCCTGAGAAGCGCGGTAACCTGGCTGGCAGGGCAGAGGTTGCAAGCCGTCTGCACGCCTGAAGAAAACTGTGAGATCGGAATGTACGCGCCGATAACGAAACCTGCAGCAGCGGATAAGATCCCGAAGAATGCACCTGCAGCAGATGAAGTTTTGAAGAAAAGAACGACCGTCATGAACAGAGCACTTGAAGAAAGGCAGCCCATGAAGATGATCAGGTAAGCAGCTGCCACTCCGGCAGCCGTGACATGGAGGTTGCCCATCATGCTAAGTGTGATGAGGCCGATCGTCAGAAGGGAAGCGGTCATGATGAAAGAGCAGATCACTGCTGCCGCAAGATAGGCTAAAATTACCTGCCATCTTTTTACGGGCGTTGCAAGTATGTCGTAATCAACCTTTCTCTCGCGGTCCTTTACGATGGTGATGAGGCAGTTATAAGGGATAGTGATCGTTGCAGATCCGAGTATTCCAACGAGCAATATCGTGTTGACGAACATCTCGATGTCGTCGCTGTTTACGAGCGATTTAAGACCCTGCATTGTGTCCTCGATCGAGCTGATGAATGTTCCTTTGAGGAACAAAAGATAAAGCGCAAACACTATTATCGATGTCAGAAGCGAGAACAGTACTGAAGAGAAGTCTTTAAAATATATCTTTACGTTTCTTCTTGTTAATCCTATTAAACCCTGCATTTTATTACTCCTTTCAAGCTTCCATCATTCTTCCGGTAAGGTTAAGGAAGACGTCATCCATGCTGCCTTTTATGATCTCCAGGTCTCTGATCTTTTCGCGGTAATTGCTGATCCTGCTGATGATGTCACCGCCGAATAAAATCTTGTAGTGATCCGCGTCATAGCAATATTCCGGATCGATCGAAGCGGCAACGGAATCGTTTTCTTCACTCTTTTCCGCGTACCAGAAGAGCTTGGATGAAGCGTAATTGCTCTTAAGTTCAGTAGGCGTTCCGCGGGCGATTATCTTGCCTTTGTCGAGGATCACGACACGGTCTGCGTCACGCGTTTCTTCCATGTAGTGTGTGGTTAGGAATATCGTTAGTCCCTTTTCACGTCTCAGATAGTCTATGTAGTCCCATACGATCTTTCGTGACCTCGGATCAAGTCCGGTGGTAGGCTCGTCAAGGAAAAGGATCCTGGGGCCGTTTAAGAGCGCTCTGACGATGTCGACTCTTCTGCGCTGGCCGCCTGAGAGCTGACCGTATTTACTCTTCATGATTTCTCCGAGTTCGAATACATCGTAGAAGTCCTTGAGCCTTTCTTCGATCTGCTTTTTGGAAAGGCCGTAATAGCTTCCTCTAGTGTAAAGATTTTCTTTGACCGTAAGCTTGTCGTCGAGCACTGAATTCTGGAAAACGATGCCGATGTTCTTTCTGATTTGATCGTCTTCTTTGCCGAGCTCATGCGAGCAAATCTTTATTCTTCCCGATGACTTTTCGAGAATCGTGCAGAGTATGTTGATCGTTGTTGATTTGCCTGCACCGTTCTCGCCCAGGAAAGCAAACAGCTCGCCTTCTTTGACATCAAAGCTGATGCCGTCGACGGCCTGGTGAGTTCCGTACTTTTTGGTAAGATCTTTTACTTCAATAATGTTCATCTTTTTTCTCCCTTTCGATGTGGTTTTGAGTTCCTGCGCACATTCTCGGTTCAAAGGGGAGAAAAGAAAAGAGCAACGCGACCAAGTTGCAAAAACGGTCTACCAAGTTGCTCTTTTTCGATGATTTAAGCTGAAAAGGGACTTATTCTTCGTCTCTTATGGAATCAAGCGCCGTGTTTATCTGCTTGTCTTCTTCCTTATATATCCAGGCGGTGACGATCCACACGAAAACATAGACGCAGATGAATATAAGCATCACGATCGCGTATCCCATGAAATTCGAATACCACTTGAAAAGCAGGCCCAGAAGCGATACCGCAATGAACAGAATGCTGAAGTGAGCGGCTATCCTGAGCTTGTAGTGATTATGGTTTTCTCCCGTAAGCAGGAGCACAGGCAGAGAGCACAGTATGCCGGTTAGCAGTACGCTCGGGATGAAGTACCATTCTGAGATATACTCATCTCCAATAAGGTGGTAGATGATCTGAGCAATTCCCACGCCCAGGAAGATACCTGTTGATATAAAGCTTGCCTGCATGAAAAGGAGTTTAAGGCTTCTCATATATCAAGCCTCCTTTTGATTTCTTTTACGTAGCTTCTGGATATGACGATCTTCTCATCGTTGAGCAGCGTTGCTTCCATCCTTCCGCTGATGTCGGATTTGACGCCTTTGATCTTCCTGAGGTTGACGATCATGGACTTTGAAACCCTAAGGAAATAAGCGCCAAGCGTCTCTTCAAGCTCATAAAGCCTGAGCCTTGTCTCGTAGCAGTTCTGTTTTGTATATACGAAAGATTTCTTGTCTACAGACTCGATGTAATAGAGTGCCGAGACATCGATAAACACGTTGTTTCCGTCTTTGATGAGCGGGATCTTTCTCTGGTTTCCCTCAAGGATCTCGATGGCAGCCTTAATGTCATCAGACTTAATCTGAGCCCTTATCAGCGCCTCTTCCTTTTCGGGAGAATCAACCTGTTCAAATCTTACCCGCATATCCGCTCCACAAATGTGATTTTTATTTCACGGCTATTATACATTAAAAGAGCCGGACGGTTTTATCCGCCCGGCTCACATCATTAAGTATTTACTTAACCTTTATCGTAAAAGTTACTGTCTGGCTTAACGGCTTGACATCCTCATTGCCTGCTGCTGTTACAGTACACTTGATCACGTAAGTTCCTTTTTTGATCTTCTTCTTAACGGTAACCACACCGTTGGAAGGATTGATCTTGAAGTATTTCTTGTACTTTTTCTTTGAAACGCTAACGAGCTTATATGTAACTTTGCCCTTTGCATCCGCCACGGTCAAGACTTTGGCTCTAGGTACTGTGCGGCTCTTTTTCTTCAGTTTCTTGTATTTAACAGTGGAAGCATTACCTGTGACGGTCAGTGTGTTTTCAGCCTTCTTTGAAGGGATGACCGTGCCGTCTGACAGGTGTATTGCGGCAACCTGTATTCCTTTATTATCTTCGTGGATACTGATCTTATTCCATGCACTCTTTTTGCCTTCATAGTAGACATCGTTAAGCAAAGGGCAGTTCATAAATGCACCTTCCTCGATTTCGGTCACACCATCGGGTATCTTAACGATCTTAAGGTTAGGGCAATCATTGAACATGTTGTAACAGATCTCTTTGAGACCTGAAGGCAGGGTTACGCTTGTAAGATATTTACAATGCATAAAAATCCCGCCACCCATAACCTTTACTCCATTGGGAATCTTAACTGTTTTAAGTTTCGTTTTAGCAAAAGCAAAGTTAGTGATCTTTGTTACGGTCTCCGGGATCTTGATTTCTGTAATAGCGGTATTGGCAAAAGCGCCATAGTCGATCCAATCCAATCCTTTATTGAGCTTAACGTTCTTAAGGCTGGTGCAGCCTTCAAAAGCATCTATCCAAATGCGTTTTACACTGCCGGGAATCGTAACGGACTTTAGGCTCGTGCAGCCTTCAAATGCATATTCGCCAATCTCAGTCACACTGGAAGGAATGGATATACTTTTTATCTTAGTGAATTTTCTAAAAGAGCTCTTACCGATGAAAGTGATCCCTTTACCGATCACGACTTTTTCGATCTTATTCCGATAACGGTGCCAGTGAGAATCATCATTATATGCAAAGTCGGGCATCTTTCCGGATCCTGTTATCGTAATCGTTTTGGTTTTCACGTTATATGTCCATTTAATGATTTCGACCTTTCCTGTAGGATTAGCCTCCAACGCCGGTTTCTTATCAGACTCTGACGGAGTCTTTTCTTCTTTGACCTCAGGCTCTTCTGTTTCAGTTTCTTCAGTTGTCTGAGTTTCAGCCGGAACATCTGTCTCATCAGCCATGACCAAAATAGGTGTCATGACCATTGATGCACACATTAATGCAGATAACAAAACTGATGTGATTTTTAAATGTTTCATGTTTGTTCTTCCTTTCCGATATTTCTGATCAACCTTCCCAGTAAGCTACGGGCGGGATGTCCCTTCTCTTTTCACCGTTCTTTTTTGCAAATGTTGTAGCAGACGAGGCATCGTCATACAGCTCCTCAAAATGCTCGTCCATCCATGAACCTTTTACGACATAGATCGTTATGTTCTTGAAGGTATTGATAGGCATATTTGAAAGGCCTTTGTTACCCTTAGCGTCTGTCCAGGACTCAAGCTCGACTTCTGCAGGGAAATATACTGCGATCTCGCCGCATTTATAGAAATCGCCTCCAAGGCCTTTAAGATTCTTAAAAGACTTGGGCAGAACGACTTTATGAAGATTCTTGCACGAGCCAAATGTCGCTCCATTAAATGCCGTTAAGCCTTCAGGCAGAACGACCTCTTCCAATGATTCGCAATTTTGGAAGCATCCCCAGGGCAGTTCTTTTACGCCTTCAGGAATTACGACCTTGGTGATGTTCTTCAATCCCGAAAGGTTACCGACACTCGTAACTCCCTCAGGGATAACGAGCTCGCCTTCAGCGCCGTCTCTGATCTCTTCCTTCGTATACTTCTCGGTGTCCATCTTGAATTTGCCGTTCTTTACTACAAAATACTTGTAGTAATGATCGCCCTCATTTGCCTCTACAGAAATACCTGCTTTAGCGTCAGAGCCTCTTTTCGCTGCGTTCTCAGGCGCCATACCGCATGATGCAAGTCCCAAGGCAATTCCCATGACTGCAACAACAGCAATTAATCTTTTCATCTTAATGATCCTCCCTATTGGTCATAAATGCTTTTCGAAGCAACTCGTTTTATTCGCTTCTGATCTATAGACACATAACCGGGAGGAATTATTGGGTGTTTTTGAAAAAATTTTCAAAAAAAGCTCCGGATCTCTCCGGAGCTTGGATTTATTGCTTTTAGAACTTATTCGCCGCGAAGCGGAATCTTGATGTCAAAGGTTACCTTTTTTTGGTTGCTGCCCCAATACGCCTGGACCCTGAAAGCAACGCCATGTCCTTCAAATGTGACTATACGGCCATTGAATCTTTCAAGCGGGCCGACATCGTCAGTTACCTTATAGCCTTCAGCCTTAAACCTTTCAATGAATTTCTCAAATACTTCTTTTGAGAACTCAAAGTCTTCGATCGATATCTGCGCTTCAACAAAAGAATTCTTATTAAAACCGGTTATCGCAGATGTTTCCTTGTCATACGGCATAGCCAGATCAAGCACCAACAAGTGGTTCTTTCCGGTATCGAGGAACTGCCAATAGAAGCTTTCCACAACCGAATTGGCCTTGCCGTTCTTGCTCTTAAAAACAAATCTCTCGGCATATTCGTCTTTTGTAACACCGACTTTGACTCTTGTCGTTTTAAATATGTTATTTACGATCTCTTCAGCCGACATGCCGTCCATGTTGATATAGATGGAATCTTCCGTGATCTTCTGTGTGGGCTTTGTTTCCCTGGTTGTTGTTTCTTCGGTGTCCTCAGTGGGATCTGCCCAGCCGTCATCATCTGTTTCTCTTGTTCTCTCAATTGTCTGTTTGGTTGTTGTCTGGGGTTTTCTTTCAGGCTTTCTGCCTGTAGAATTTACGACTACGGCGACAGCGATGCCTATTGCGGTAATCGAAACAGCAGCTGATGCAGCTATTGTAACTATCAATCCTTTGCTTAACATTGTCCCTGTTCCTTTCGCGGCTGCCTGTGCAGCTAAATTTGGTGCGGCTCCCGCCTGGGAAGCCTGTGCTGATGCGGACAGGGTTGTGAGTGAAGCCGGAATTGCCTTGAACGGCACCTGTTCGGCCTCCTTCATAAAGAGCAAGCTCAAGAACGGTATAGCCATACCGTACAGCTTCGTGTTGTTTTCTTCTTCATACTTCTCGACCTCCTTTTTGATTCTTTTTTTGGCAAAATTCAGACGCCACAGAACCGTTCCCTGAGGGATACCCAGGGCTTCCGCGATCTCCTTGGTGCTCATATCGTCAAAGTAGAAGAGGACGAGCGTTCTTCTGATGTCATCAGACAAAACATTGTCGATGATGTTCATGATGATCTTTCTCGTGTCCTCAGACTCGGCGATCGAATCGGGAAGGAAATCTTCGGGTAATGCTTCGATGGTTTCAAAGAACCCGTCTTCAACGTTGTCTGTTTTCGTCCTGGTAAGACGGTTGAGACACTTGTTGGCAGCATTCTTCTTGAGCCATGCGACTACCTTGCTCTTATCTTCGATTGAATCGTAGGATTCGATAAGAGATACAAAGGTATCCTGAACGATGTCTTCAGCGTCGGCCTCGTTCTTGAGGAGTGCCATTGCTGTCCAGTACACCGCCTTGTAGGCTTCGTTGTATATCTGCTCGAGTTCTCTGTCGGTCATTTTTTTGCCTCCTTTGTCCGCATCTACTCTATAGACACATAGGGCAGCCGGATTATTGGGTGGTCTTAAGAAAATTTTTCAACTTTTTTATAATACCATTGTAAATCCCCCGTAAGCTCCTCTGTTTTAACCAAAAGAGAGGAGGCAATGGGGGATAGAAGCCAAAATCGATGTAAATCCTCCGTAAGCTCCTCTGTTTTAATCAAAAGAGAGGAGGCAACAGGGGACGAACGGCACTCAAGTAAATAAAACTGAATGATATAATGGCGATATCTTAGATTTGGGGCAGGGATATGAGAGCGAAGAAAGCGTTAGCTGTATTAATATCAGTCTTATTTATTTTCTCATTTACTTCCTGCCGTGAGTTCAATCCTTCAAATAAAGCCAGGAAGGAAGCGGTGAAGTATTTCGAATACCTTAAGAACAATGATATCGATAAGCTTATCGATCTGTTCTCGGATGATGTCAGAGACACTTACGATCTTGAAAAAGAGTGGGAAGAATTCTTCGCAAGCATAGACGGCAATATCGTAAGTTATGAGAGGATACGTTCAGGTGGGGAAGAGGAACGCATTGATAAGGGCCAGACCTCTTATTATTTGGTAAACATCAGGTATGAAAACGTTGAGACCGATACGGGAAAGACATATAAATGCATCACTTTTTCCCAGGTCAGGGCAGACAAGAAGAACCCGGGAAACAAGGGTATCAGATTGTTTTCGGTCGAGCTGCCGGCTGATAACGACAAGGGATCTGAAGAAAAGATTGTCGGCGGGTTTATCGATTACACATAAAAAGGTCACTGTTCATTCAGTGACCTGTCTATTTACTTCTTTAATGCCTGGATCTTCTCGTTCATCTGCTTTGCTTCCCTGCGGTAATACCTCATGAAGCAGAACCAGATTATGAATGCAACAGCAAGCTGGATGGCGGCTATCACGAGGCCCTGTCCGATGGTTGCAGAACCTCCGAACCACCCGACGGCGTAAGCTACGACCGTATATATGACGCAGCCGATTCCCATGTGGATCAGCACTTTGACCGGCATGGGGAGCTTGTCGCTGTTGTAGACGACCGTCGGTACGCCAAACCCTATTCCAACCAAGGCGCTGCCGATAACCATTTTCGTGAAGCGGTGGTCTGAAAGGCTGAAATTACCGCCGTTTGTGATATCAAAGATCATTCCGACGATGCAGAAGATCGCTAGTGCCATTCCGATGCTGATCACGGTGCTCCTGACCAGATCTTTAACTGTATTTTTCATCTTAATCCTCCCTTATAAACCCAGATACTTTTTGAATTCCGGCAGATACTTTCTTGAGACATAATCCTTATCACCATTCTTAAGCTTCAGAAGAAGCGTTCCGCTGAATCCGGGCTCTATGCTGTCCATGTAAGAAAGATTGATCAGCGTGGTCTTGGATATCTGCATGAACTGCTTTCCGAGCTGATCTGCAAGCTCGTAAAGCCTTTTGCGCGAACGGTATTTCTGCATTGCGCCGTAGATGACCGTGTCGCCGTTTTCGACCCTTACCATGTAGATGTCTTTCGGCTGCAGCACTACGATGTCTTCTTCATTCTGAAGTGCCGTTATCGGCGTCTCGCTGTTGCTGAATATGTCGATCATGCGCTGGATCTCGTCAGTGACCTTGTCGGTGTGGATGACCGCAAAAGGTTCCTTGTATTCAGCTGATATGTCTATGTTTACTTTCACTTTATGAAAGCCTCCCTGCGGAAATATACCTTAATGTTACATCAAGTTATCTGGCGGCGTGATGCGAAATTCCAGAGCTCGATCCCAAGCATAAAGATCGTGGATACCATGAAGCCTGCCATGAGAATGCGCTGAGTCACTGCCATGTATATGATGTATGCGACTGTCGCCAGCATGTAAAACGCAGCGAAAAGGTGCCACCATCTGCTCTTCATAAATCTTGATATCAGTTTCATCTTTGTTACCTCCTGTCTTTGTTTGTGGCCTCATGGTAACAAAGGGATTCAGCTCTGTGTTCTAAAATGCGGTAAGTAGCAGAAATCGGCAGGTGAAATGCAAAAGACCGGGCTTTCAGGCTTCTTCAGGCAAATGCACCGTTATATACCCGTGTTTTATTGCAGGGAGGAATTTATCCGTAATGTCTGATGTTTTGATCTTAAGACTGGATGTGTTGACGCACGGGTGGCAGCCCAGGTATTCATCCTTCAGCACATCTTCATCTATGAGAAGCTGTACCATATTATCCGTGTCGTTCATAAGCCCCATTATGCTTACAGAACCCGGTTCCAGCCCAAGAAGCTTAAACATGTTCTCCGGGGAGGCAAAAGACAGTCTCGTCGAACCTATCTGATGAGAGACCTCTTTTGTTTTAAAGGCTTTGCCGCCGGGCATCATAAGAAGATAGAATCTGGTTTCATGCTTATCGCACAGAAACAGGTTCTTGCATATGACGACACCCAATATCGCGTCGATCGCATTGCATTCTTCCATCGTATCCGTGGCTTCGTGATCCGTCCTCTGGTAGGAGATGCCTAGGCTGTCGAGAAGATCATAGGTTTTGATCTCCCGCTCAAGTCTTTTGCTGCAGTCGTTGGGACGTCCGTTCAAAAGTTCATCTTTGTTCTCCAAAATAAAAAGCGTTTCATCCACAATAGATGAAACGCCGTTGTTTCTGTTTGAATTATAGCACTTTTATTCTTAAACAGAACTAAGGCTGATTATCATTCCAGAAATTCCCAAGGCAAGTCCTGAAACAAGCTAACGAGAACTGCTGATCTGTACAACTATTATATGTACATTGGCATTGATGTATTAATCATTTTTTACTTAAATGCTTTTCGACGGGATCCTTGGCTTTTGAGTCTGTCGTAGAAAACGCAGATAAGGATTGCAGTAACCGGAAGCACCACATATTCAATGACGTTCCTTGTAATATCTACTGCCCGGCAGATTGGGGCATTTTGAACGTAACCGAACAGGCCTTTAACTATCCTGAATGTCGAGTCGCTTAAAGCATGGAGAACCATGACCAGCAGGAGATTATCCGAGAGCATATAGACCGCCGCGATGAACATGCCCCACAGAAATGTGGAAGGTACCTGGATCAGAGGGTTTTCGCCGAATAAGATGTTGAGTCCGTGGCCCAGCCCGAAGAAAGCACCCGTGATGAATACCGTAAACAGTCTCTGCCTGACCGTACCCGTGTTGTGCTTTATGAGGCCGTTCATCAGAAGGCCCCTTTGCACGGATTCCTCAAACCAGCCGGTCGCGATCTGCTGAAGGATCAATATGCTCAAAGCCGTTATTGCTTTTGTCGTGAAGATATATGCCGTGAAGAGCTTAAAGAACGGCAGGATGATGCATAAGATCATGGGGATGATAACAAGCCACGTTCCCTTGGATATTCTGTTGGTGAATAGCTGTTTTACCGTATACTTGCTTTCACCTTGCTTTGACCAGTTATTAAGGAGCACGAGGGCTACGGTTCCGAATACTATCCTGAGCAGAATATCAGCGCCCATCAGCATGTTATTGTCCGGGAACACGTTCAGATAGACTAAAGCCGTTTCTATGGCATAGAAGACCGCCATGATTACCGCGGCCTGAATTATGGGTTTTGTTATTGCTTTTCTCTTATCCATTTAAAAGATCACCTTTCTGACTCCGGTTTCATTGCGTTTTCCGGAGTTTCACACAGGTTAGACGGAGAAGAACCGTTTTCGTTACAAAAAAACTGAAAAATCCTGGAAATAATTATTCTCATCTCATTTCGCCACGCATGAACTGCAATTCACCACAGAATCGGTAACAGAGGCCTTGAGTGATTAATATGGACTTATCAAACGAAGTTCATGGTATTGATCACGGAGGTTGTCTTATGAAGAACACGGTATTAAAGCTTTCAGCATTCTTTTTCTCTGCAGTTCTCTTTATTTCACTGTTTCCCGCAACACCTTCTCTGGCATATACCGTATCAGGAAGATGCGGTGAGAGCCTTACAAGGATAGGGGAAGCAAACGGCATCTGGCTCATCAGGGAATTCGGTACCATGTTTGAATATGAAAGTGATGCCGAAGAGAAAAATGAAGCAGACGAAACCGAAAAGGACGGAGAATTCATGATCCACCCCGGGATGCGCTTTAACAGATCTATGATGATGAAAGTATGAATTCCGTTTTTTCCGTTTTCCGGACTGACTCTTTTGCAGGCAGGGGTCAGTCCTTTATATTTTTATGTTAATGTTGTAATTACTGAAAGCTCAAAAGGAGAAGTTTTATGAAGCGGTTAATTGGGGTGATCTTGACCGGAACAATGGCCTTATCCCTTGTAACAGGGTGTTCGCCTGCGACAGTGGAGCCTTCTGCAACGGCCACTGCAACGCAGAAGGCCGAGGCGCGTCCTCAGGATGATTACTACAGATTCATCAACGAGCCCAGGCTTAAGGATGCCAAGTTTGATTACGGTTCGGGCACGGCGGGCAGCGCTTTTGATACCAAGCTGATAGATAAACAGATCGAGACTGTCATCAAAGATGTCGTAAAAGGTTCCGGTTATGAGGCAGGCAGTGAAGAGGATCTGATCAAGAAGGCTTACACTGCATTTCTTTCATACGATTTTTCCAAAGAACCGATCCCTAAAGATCTGGCATCTGTTCTTGATGAGGTCCAGAATGCAAAGACTGTTGATGAATTGCTGAAGCTGGACGCGAAGCTTTATAAGGATTTCAGTGTTGTAAGCATCCTTAATCTCGTTGCTGATGTTAATTGTTTTGAAGCAGATGAAAAGATACTGAGCTTTGAGAATTACAGGAATATCTGCGGTGTTGAATTCGGTGATATCCGTGATCAGTACAATGCATTGAATCCTATAGTAACTGATATCAGTTCGATAATGCAGACACGCGGATGTGATGTGGAAACCGCGGGCAGTTACGGAAAACAGCTGGCAAATCTTGTGCTTAAGATCTACGGATCTACCGACATGGAAATTTATGACAAGATCGATGACCTGAACAAAATGACCATTTTGTCGAAAGAAGAGATGGATAAGGTTTTGACCAATGTAAACCTGACTGAGTATCTTAAAGCGCTCGGCTTTGATGAGAAGTATTGTGAAAAGTTCGGCGTTTATGATAAGAGCCAGCTCGCCAGCATAAATTCGATCCTGACCGACAAGAACCTGGATGCCCTGAAGGCATGGAGATTATACGATATATACGACAGATACATGAGGCTGATCGCCCCTCACTATAAGGAACTCGCAGGGTATGTGAAGGACAGCTATGATACTCCTGAGCAGCAGGCAATAAACGAGATCAAGAAAGTGTTCACGGGTGAAACTGATCCCATCTATGTTGAACGTTATTACTCAAAGAAGACCGATGAAGCGCTCCGCTCGATGTGTGATGACATAAAGGAAGGCTACAGGAAGCTTATCACGAACGCTAAATGGCTTTCAGAGCCTACCAGAAACGGACTTCTCAAGAAACTCGAAAACATTGTCTATGTTACCGCGTCAGATCTTAAAAGGCACGATAATTCAAAGTATGCCGGGATCAGCGGAAATTACTATGAGATCATGAGCAAATATACGCGCATTATGTCTGCAGACATTATCGCTGAAATGTCAAAACCCAAAGACCGGAAGGGTGTTCGCATGGCAATGCAGACGATGAATGCGTGCTATTCTCCGATTATGAACAACATCACGATCACGGCTGCCATTACGAATGCTCCTTTCTTTGATGCAAATGCCGGTTACTATACCAATCTGGGCGGTCTGGGAACCGTAATAGCGCACGAGATGGGTCATGCATTTGACAGCAACAACATCGTTTACGATCAAGACAGCGTCTACAATCCCAAGTGGATCCCGGATGAGGACACGAAGGTATTGAACGAGCGCAACGAAAAGGCTGTCTCGTATTTCGAAAATAACTTTACTGTGTTCAAGATCCATCATGTGGACGGAGAGAAGACATTGGGCGAGAACTATGCCGATCTGGGAGGCATGGAGTGCGTAACCTCTCTTGCAAAGAACAAAGAGGACCTCATTAAGATCTTTGAAAACTATGCGGTCATATGGGGAATGAAGGTTGTTGATACTTCCGTGATCTGGCAGCTTGCCTACGATGAGCACAGCCCCAGTGTGATCAGGGTCAACGCAATCCTTTCGGCGCTGAACTGCTTCTACGAAGCTTATGACGTCAAGGAGGGAGACGGTATGTACATCGCTCCCGAAAAAAGGATCTCGAGATGGTATTGATGAGGGGAATCTGAAATGAATCTGGTACTTAAAACTTCACTTAAAAACATATTCGGGAAGCCTTTCAGGACGTTCCTCGTATTGTTTTCGATATTCGTATGCTCTGTCTGCGCACTGGTGTGCATTGACTTCGTGTCGAGCATGAAGGAACTCCTTGGCGGTGCAGCCCTCGGACTGTCAAAGGCTGACTGTGTCATGTATTCTGCGGAATTTGATGCGAAAGGTTTTCCTGAAAACTTTCCGGAACGTGATTTTATAAAGATAAACACCAATACGGAGCATCTGTATAAAGACATTGAAGGCGAATTCGGATATGTTACGTCTGATAACCTTTCCATCTACGGAATTAATGTGGATGATGCCGTCAAAATGGAGTTTATCCATCCGGTTACGCTCGGACTTTATGAAACGGCCATCACGGCAAAATTCGCAAAAGATTTCGGTTATAAGATCGGCGACAAACTCATAGTCCATGACAGGGCAAACAAAGAGATAGAACTGACCATTACCGGAATATCCGAAAACGAAAAGAAGAATTATTTCATAAAGAATTACTCGGCTTTCATCAACGAGGAGACGGCGAAGATCCTTTCATGCGGAAAACTGGATGCCGGCCTGGTAATGGTCGACGTTCTCGACAAAGAAAAGGAAAAGAGTGCCGTAAAAGAACTCAGAGAATACTATCCGAGTGCGATATTCATCGATCTGGTTGAAGATGAATCAGCGCTTGCAGATCTCAACCAGATGCTTAAGTTTTTCTATCTGGTCTTTGCGATCACGTTCCTCCTGGTAATCTTTGTTACCGCTTCGATCTGCAACAGGATCGTAAGCGAAAGGATGCCGTTTGTAGGAACGCTTCGAAGTCTTGGAATGAGCAGTGCAAGGACCGGCAGGATACTGCTTCTGGAGAATGCTCTGTATGCAGTACTGGGCAGTGTTCCGGCAGTGATCTTCTATGGAATATTGAGAGTTCCGGCACTGAATATGTTCATGGGTGTAAACAGCAGGGGAAGCTTTAAGACGGTGATCCCTACCATATCGTTCATTGCAGTTGCAGCAGTTATTGCAGGCGCTGTGGCGATAGAATGCCTGATCCCGTTAAAAGCGATCCTCCAAGCTCTTAAGACTTCCATCAGAGACATTATCTTCGATAACAGGGATACAGCTTACAGGTTCAGCAAAAGCGGCCTTATAACGGGTCTGGTCCTGGCCTGTGGCGCAATAGTGGCGGCTTTCATCAGCAGGGAGATCACTGCGGCAGCCAGCTGCCTTCTGCTCTCCGTAACAGCGGTCGCGTTCCTGTTCCCCTGGATATTTAGAGGAGCAGCGGCTCTGGTCAAAAAACTTGCCGATAAGAAGGAGAATGCCAAGTGGTCGCTTGCCGCAATGGAAGCGGTTTCCCGCAAGAGCACCATCGGATCCGGCGTTCTCTGTGTAACTGCCGCGGCTATGAGCGTGTTCATTTTCTCCTTCGTTCAGTCTGGGCTCAAATCGTTCGTCAGTGATGACTATCACTGCGACGTTGTCGTCGAGTGCACCGAAAAGACAAAGTCTTACAGGTTCATCAAGGATCTCAAGAGCGTTACGGATGTTGAAATTGTTTACGTTAACAGCGAAAGGATGTTTATAAATGACGAAAACGCCCAAGCAGCGGATCATTTTGATTTCTGCGCACTGCCTGACGGCGGATTCAAGTATTACAAAGCCTTTGAGGGACTTCCCGAAAAGATCGAAGACGGAACCGTCATTGTAAACGAGAAATACGCTTCAAAGAAAGGACTGAATATAGGTGACACGGTTAAGTTCACATACGATCCGACAGCCGTGCTCCCGATCGTAAGAGAGTATAAGATCGCAGCTCTGATAAAGACTGATTCAAGCCTCAAAGCAGATACTGTCTTTATTTCGGAAAAAGACTATAAAGAGGTTTTCAGGGAAACGCCCGGTCTGTGCCTGATCAAGTGTGATGACCCGGATTACGTGGCGAACATTATAAAGACATATGCCGTCGGCTCATATTCGGATGTTATGACACATACTGAGCTCATGGACGAACAGAAAGAATCCAATGCAAAGTTGAATGCAGTTCTGATCGGAATCGTCGCAGTTGCGGTCGGCATGACGTTTATCGGAATGGTCAGCAACCAGCTGATCGGATTTGAAGGCAGGAAGAAGGAATGCGCCGTCATGCTTTCCACCGCGATGAACAGGAAAAAACTATCAGGAGTGCTCTTATCCGAAATGCTTATCACGGCGTTTACTGCTTCACTGATAGGCACGGTGGTCGGTTTCCTGATGACCATCGTTGTCGGCCGGGCGGCTTCCGGATCGGACGTCCTGGGCCTGGAGATCGGGGCAAATCCCGTTACGCTGATACTCTTTTTCATTTTCCTTGTGATCGTGTTTACGGGCACGGTGCTCTTCCCCATAAGGAACCTGAGAAAGATGAAGATCGCGGAACAGATCAAGTACGAGTGATGATCGGAGGATAAATAAATGGATACAGTAATCGAAGTAACAAACGTAAGCAAGTCTTTCGGCAAGAATACAAGTCTTAACCAGGTATTGAACGGCGCATGCATGTATGTTCAGGAAGGCGAGTTCGTATCGCTTATGGGCGCGTCCGGTTCGGGCAAGTCAACGCTTCTGTACCTGATCGGAGGACTGGACCGTGATTTTGAAGGCAAGATCTCACTCTGCGGCAAGGATATCGGTTCCCTTAAGGATAAGGAGCTTTCAGATATCCGCCTCAAGAACATCGGATTTGTCTTCCAGTTCTATAACCTCGTAATGAACCTGTCTGTTGAAGACAATATCCTTCTGCCTCAGACGATGAACGGAAAGAGCAAGTCTTCTCTTAAGAAGGAACTCGATGAGATATTGGAGATCACGGGCCTTACCGACAAGCGCAAGGCAATGCCGAACCAGCTGTCAGGCGGACAGCAGCAGAGAGTTGCGATCGCAAGGGCAGTCATAGGAAATCCCAAGATAATCCTTGCAGACGAGCCCACCGGAAACCTCGACAAGAAATCCACCATCGAGATCATGGAACTGTTCAAAAGACTCAATCAGGAAAGAGGACTTACGATCCTTCAGGTAACACACTCCGAGGAATGTGCAGCTTACGGAACGAGGACAGTCATGCTCGACAGCGGAAAGACCGTTGGCTGAACAAAGTGATGTTTGCGAAATCCGTTTATATTATTAAAATATGGGAGATGGCCCGGGAGGGACATCTCCTTTGATTATGTACATGCCGGAGGGGTTATGAGGCTTGCCATAGTTGATGATGAGAGTGTTTACAGAACGCATGTAGCAGAACTGATCAATTCTGTATACGGTACGGAAGAGGTGAGCTGCTATCTTTATTCTGACGGCAGTGAGCTTATCAGGAGTTTTGAGAACGGCTTCAAGCTCGATGCCATATTCCTTGACATTGAGATGAAGGACGTTGACGGCATGACGGCTGCAAAGAAGATCAGGGAATATACCAAAGACGTTCCGATCATATTCCTTACCAGTCACACAGAGCTCGCAATGGACGGTTACGAGGTGGAAGCATTCCGTTTTTTGAGCAAGCCCGTAAATGAGGTCAAGCTCAGGGAGACGCTCAAGGATCTCGAGAAGAAGCTCAAGGTCGATGAGAAGATAGTGCTGCATAAAGACGGTGAGGAGATAGTCAATTCCGTTTCCGAACTGATATATGTTGAAGCTTCCAACAATTCTGTAAGATTCTGTTTCAAACACGACAGCGTGGAGCTCCGAATGAAGTTCACTGATGCTGTCAGCATGGTCGACGGAGTATCTTCAGATTTCTGCAAGATACACAGGTCTTATTATGTGAATCTGGCGCACGTGAAAAAGCTCTCTGCATCAGAAGCGATACTTGATAACGGAGAGACCCTTCCCATTGCAAGGAGCTCATCCGGTGATGCCAAAAAGAGCCTTCTTGAGTTTATCCGGAGGAACAGCAGATGACGTTTTCCCAAAGTGTCGTCTTTGCGATCCTTAACACGATCGATTACGGTCTGGAGGGATTTCTCACCATTTATCTGGTCGACGGCATCTACAAATATCAGGTGAAGCATAAGCGCGTGATATACCCCGTGGTCCTTGTTTTCGGAATGCTCTTTACCTGCGCTTATATGGTCACGCATATTATGAACAACGCCCCCGCAGATGACCTGGGTGCCGCTGAAACGCTTATATTACAGTGCGTTGAAGTCGCGGTCCTGATCATCTTCACCGATACAAAGTGGTGGAAAAAGCTGATCATCGCAGTCTGTTCTGTATTGACTGCCTCAGCCGTGGGAGACGTTTTCTCGGTTATCCGAAGCCAGATAAGCCGTTCGCTTGGCTGGACGGATCACCCCGAGTTTACGGGAATCTTCCTTGCATCATCTTTATCCCTGTCCGTATTGCTCGTCGGGTTCTTCCATATCGTCAGGCGCTTAAGGAATAAACAGGATAACACTCCCGTTCCGGTCAAGATCGTAATCCTTGTACCGGTAATAATGTATGTGATCATTTTACTGACCGCGTTCGTTTTCGAGTTCTACTATTCAGACAGGATGCAGGGCCTGATATTGGTCATCACGATGATATTCCTGCTTGCGCTGCTCCTGTTGTTCTTCTACTCATGGGTATCGTTCAGGGAACGCAACAGCTTAAAGTCCATGAACAGCATCAACGAGGAGCTGATCTCGTCACAGGCAAGGTTTTTCGAGTCAACGGCCAAGGCAGATCACGAGATCCGCGCGATGAGGCATGACATGAAGAACAACATTCAGGTACTGATGCTCCTGCTCGAAAAGGGCGAGTACGACAAGATGAGGGAGTACCTCGAAGAGATGGGCGAGAACCTCTCCGGAACGGAAGTAAGCGCGCATACGGGCGACATGATAGCCGATGCGATCATTGCCGACAAAAAGGTCCTCGCGAAGTCCAAGAACATTAATCTTAAGTATTCCGGCAGGATAGAGGGTGTAAGCATTACCCCCGTGGACATGTGCAAGATCCTCGCGAATCTTCTGGATAATGCCATAGAGGCAGTTTCAAAGCCTGAACTTTCCGAGCTGGATGAATCTTTGAAGGTCATCGAACTGCAGTTAAAGAAGACCGAGAACTTCTTCATGATCTCTGTCACGAACCCCTGCATCAAAGCTCCGCAGATCAAAGACGGAAAGATCATGACATCCAAGAAGGACAGCAAGAACCACGGCTTTGGCACGCAGAATATAGGTTCTGCCGCGGCAAACTATGGTGGTGAACTGAGCGTCAGCTGCGAAGAAAAACCGTACGGTTTCCTTTTCAGATCCGAAGTGGTTTTCCCGATAGAATAGTCTGCTCAATTCGCCACGAGAAAACGTCAATTCACCACAGATCTGCCATCGTGCTTTTCCTGTTGGTTATTATGAGACTATAAACGAAGTTTGTTAGGAGTAATTATGGTAAGAGCAAAGAAAATAAAGAAGCCGCTTCCGAAAGCATTGCGGGTAGTAAAAAGGATATTCCAGACAGCAGGTCTGATAGTCCTTGCTGCAGTAATACTGTTCCTGATCTTTTTCGGAAAGGTCCTTTTCAGAACGTTATACAAGGGTTTTGACACCGGATATAAGACTGTTGATGTCAGGATGACGACGGAGCAGAAGATAAAAGACCTCGATTACATGTATGATCTCGTGTGTCTTCAGAATCCCAAAAAGGAGCTTTTCGAGCAGTCTTACGGCATATCCTACGATGACGTTTACAAGAAGTACCGTAAGATCATCGAGGAAACGAAGAGCGAATATGAATTCTTATCTTATATGTCCTGTTTTCTGGCAGAACTTCCGGGCGAGCATAACTTAATGTGGCTTCCGGATTATAAGAACAGCTGCGCAGACATGGGTTATTCCATGAACGATATCTACGGAACCCAGAAGATGAAGGATTATACCTATTCATGGATGGAATATTTCCGTGATGATGTCAAGAAATATGCTGATTACAAACCGCTGGAATTTAATTACATCGGCGGAAAATACGTTGCATATGACAAATATAATGAGAAATATGCGGGCGGAACGATATTAACGCTTAACGGCAGGGATCCGAAGGAAATGTGCTTTGATTTCTTCGAAAGATTCGCGCCCACCTATGACGGAATAAACAAGTGCTATTACCGTTACTATCTGTTTTTCAATGACAGGAGCGGAGTGAAGTACACTGCAGAGATCCTCATGGCGGACGGCACGACCGTAACTGCTGATCTTTATGCTGATCCCGGATATACAATTGCTTTCTTCGACGGCCCGCAGGCATATCCGGAAGCGGATGCAAAACCCGCCGAGAATAAGAGCAGTCAGGATGTGATGGCCGATGATTATGTACCTACCACATACAGGATATCAACGGATAAAGAAAGAAAACTGGTTTATCTGGAATCGACCGAGTGCAATACCCTGGAAGGACGTCAAAGACTTGTCAGAGACCTTCAGAATGCCCTTGACGAGGTCAATGCGGAAACGGTTATCGTAGATCTGCGGAGAAACCCGGGCGGCTCGTCAAATTACGCATACGATATACTTCTTCCGGTCCTTTTCAGTCATGACGTGGAGTTTACGCCGAGGATCGTCGGAAAACTGAATAAGCATACCAGGCAGTATGATTCTGCCTTAAACAGGCTCGTTCTTACGGCTGACTGGAAGATCGAAAAGAAAAACGGTTACTATTATTTCAATGAAAAAGGCAGCGTAAAAGGAAAGGCAACACGTAATTACAAGATATACGTTCTGACTTCGACAGATACCTTCTCCACAGCGGACCTTGTCACCGCCATCTGCAAAAAATATGACAATGCGGTGATCGTCGGCACGAATACGGGCGGTGAAGGAATCGGAGGCAATCCTATTAACTGCATCCTTCCCGAGAGCAATTTCGGATTCATCTATGTTCCGACAGTTAACGTGGATTACCCTGAAGATGGTATTAAAGGCATTGAACCTGATATCTGGTCCGGCCGTACGGTTGAAGAATACTTTACGGCTGAGTCGCTGAAAAAACAGGGTAAAGACATATATGCATATGATGTCCGCCAGACCTGGGACGGAACTTTGAACAAAGTCCTTAAGATGATCAGCGGTCAGTAAAGAGGCTCATCAGAGCCTCTTTCTGTTTGAGGATCTCTTCCACGAGCGGAGCATAATCTGCCTGCTCTTTATGACGGAGCAGTTCGGTTATCTCGAGCACGGGCTTTAAGATCGGTGTGAGCTCTAAGTTGCCAAGAACGCCCTTTAAGCTGTGAGCTGCTTCAAAAGCCTTGTCGAGGTCGCCTTCTGCGATGCTTGCTGAAAGCTGATCGAAGTTCTTGTCATCAAACACCTTGGGGATCAGCATCAGATAAAATGACTCGTTTCCCATCAGTCTTGAGAGGGCCTCATCGGTGTTTGCGCCGTAATTCTTAAGATCGTCTATGGTAGGCATGTTTATTCTCCTTTACTGAAGGAATCTGGCAAATTCGTCGGCCGGCAGAGGCTTTGAGAAATAGTAGCCCTGGATCAGAGAACAGCCGGAGTCCTTGAGTTTTAAGTATTGTTCTTCTGTCTCAACGCCTTCTGCTATTGCAGGGACTTCAAGACAGTCTGCTATGTCGATGACGATATCGAGCATCTTCATGTTATGGTTCTTGAACGCGCTCTTGATGAAGAGCATGTCGAGCTTGAGAGCGTCGATCGGGAGTTCACCGATCATGTTGAGAGAAGAGTAGCCCGAACCGAAATCGTCCATCTCGATGAAGAAGCCCTTCTTTCTGAGATCCTCAACGCGGTCGATGATCATGCTCGAATCGCTTACATAAGCTGATTCCGTTATCTCGAGATGCAGGTCGGATATCTCGATCCCGTTCTCCTCGACGATGTTCAGGAGCCTGTTTGCGAGATTCGGATCGTACATCTCGGCACGTGAGATATTGACCGACACGGGGATCTTCTTGTCGAACTTTCCGCGCCATTCCTTTATCATCGCGGCCGTCTTGTGCCATACATAGTCATCTAGCTCATAGATAAGGCCGTTGTTCTCGAAAAGCGGGACAAACAGGCCGGGGGAGATCATGTCGAGTGACGGATGACGCCATCTGACAAGGGCTTCAGCACCGGCGATTACGGGTTCATCACCCGTAACGTCAAACTTGGGCTGGAAGAATACCGTGAACTGCTCTTCGCAGATGGCTGTCTTGAAATCAGAGCACAGCTGCTCTTCAAAGAGTATCTTCTTGAGGATCTCGTCATCGAAATAATCCAGGTCATCGTGGTAGTTTCCCTGAAGCTTGTCGTATGCCATGCGGGCCCTGACGAACCTGTTCCTAAGTTCCAGATTCTTGTCTATCTGCTCGTAGATTCCCATCTTGAGCTTGACGCCGCTGAAGACGAGGTCGACCGCGTGACTGACGTTCTGAAGCTTTTCGGCGTGATCTTCTTTGTGGTGGCAGTAGATGAAGAAAAGATCCATTTCCTTATGGCAGAGGATAGCCTCATCCTGGGGATACTGTTTCCTGAGCTCATCCGCGATAATCGAGAGAAGCTCTATGCACTTTTCCTTGCCGTAGCGTTCAAGCAGAACGTGATAGTTGTTGATGCCCAAAACGATCGCATCCATGTCAGTATCAGGATGATACTTGTCAAACGCTTCAGCATATTCGTAGAAGTATTCGCCGTTATAAAGGCCTGTGATGATGTCATTCTGGGTGTCGCTGATTATCTGGCGGTTCTCGGAAAGCTCAATGGCCCTGTGGATCCTGGCTTTAACGACGCTCTGCCTCGGATAAGGCTTAGGGATGAAGTCGGAGGCTCCAGTGTTGAGGCTTACGACCTCAGATTCCTGGTCCGTGGTGAGTACGATTACAGGAATGCCCGAATACTCGTTCTGGTTCTTGATCGCGGACAGGAGCTCGAGGCCTCCCATCTTGGGCATTATCAGATCGAGGAGGACCAGAGAGATCGTCTTGCTGTGAGTCTTTATGATCTCATAGGCCTGTTCGCCGTCCTCAGCAGTAATGATGTCGTAGTCGTCTTTGAGCATCTGGGACAGGATCTCCCTGTTGATGAACTCATCGTCAGCGACAAGTATTGTGCGCTTTCCGTCTTCAAATAACGAGGTTACAGGATTTGTCATATGGCACCGCCTTTCACAGATACGATTCCAAAGTCTCGAAAAGCAATTCGGGCTTGATCGGTTTAGTCAGATGTGCGTTAAGGCCTGACTGCAGGCTTCTTTGAACGTCCTCGTCAAAAGCGTTTGCAGTCAGAGCGATTATCGGTATGTTCTTGGTGTCTTCACGGTCAAGCGCGCGGATGTGCCTTGTTGCCGTGAGTCCGTCCATCTCGGGCATTCTCATGTCCATGAGGACCGCGAAATAATCTCCGGGTTTGCTTGCGGAGAATTTTTCCAGAGCTATCTTTCCGTTGGGAGCAAGATCCGTTTCGATCCCGCGTGTCTGAAGGATCATCTTGATGATGTCTGCATTGACCTCAACGTCTTCTGCAAGAAGGATCCTCTTGCCGGTAAGATCTTTGTCTTCAGTCTTGGTTTCCTTTCCGGGATTCTTTCTTCTGAATGCATTCTCGAATTCTTCAATGATGTTGGCTGCGAAGAGAGGCTTTGCGAGGAAACTGTCAACGCCGGCGTTAACTGCTTCATCAAGGATGTCATCCCACTTGTAAGCCGTAAGGATTATGATCGCCGATTCCTTTCCTACGAGGGAACGGATGCGCCTTGTGGTCTCAACGCCGTCGATCCCGGGCATCTTCCAGTCGATCAGGATGAGGTTATAAGGAGTCCTTCTGCCGTGCCTCAAAGTGACCTTCTCAAGGCCTTCCTCGCCCGAAAGCGCAGTGTCGGCAATGATGCCGATCTTCTCGAAAACAAGCCTTCCATGTTCGCATGCGATAGGGTCGTCATCGATGATGAGGACGGACAGGTTCTCGGGCACCACTTTCGAATCGCCTTCCGTAAGTTCCTTCTTCCCGGAATCCTTGAGAGTGACGCTGACGGTGAAGGTGGTGCCTTCGCCCTTGACGCTCTCAACGTCTATGCTACCGTTCATCATCTCAACGATGCTCTTGGTGATCGCAAGACCAAGGCCTGATGAACCGTATTTATTGGTATATGTCGCGTCCTCCTGGGTAAAGGTGTCGTAGATGTGAGGCAGGAACTCCTTGCTCATTCCTATGCCGGTATCGCTTATCTCGAACTGAAGGGTGGTGCGTCCGTCGAACTGCGCTTTCTTCTCGATGATAAAACCGATCTTTCCGCCTGAAGGGGTGAACTTGACGGCATTTCCCAAGATGTTGATCAGGACCTGCCTGAGCTTCATGTTGTCGCCGATGTAGTAATCGTCGATGTCGCCTTTGATGTGGCAGCCGTAATCCAGGCCCTTTTCAAGGCACTGGCCGCTGAACATCGTGTTGATCGATTCAAGGAGCTTACTGAGTGAGAATTCTTCCTGCTTTAAGATCATCCTGCCAGATTCGATCCTGGACATATCTAAGATGTCGTTTATCAGCGCGAGGAGGTGCTCTGCGGAGGTTCCTATCTTGGTAAGATAATCCCTTGTCTTTTCAGGAGTCTCAGGGTCGTTCAGGGCGATGTTGTCCAGACCGATTATCGCGTTCATCGGGGTCCTGATCTCATGGCTCATGTTGGAAAGGAAGGCCGTCTTTGCCTTGTTTGCCTGCTCGGCAGAATCAAGGGCATCTTTCAGTGCCAGCTGCTGGGCCATGTTCTGTCTCATTTCCGCATCGATTACGGTGAAGCCTAAGCCTATCGCCCTTACCTTATCCTCACCGCGGTCATTGATGTTCCTTACACCCGCTACGCGGATCATTTCATAGTATTCTTTTCCGGCGCGTCTTGCGAGGTAACGGTAAGCGAGGATAGGCTCTGTGGCAAGGCCTTTCCTGATGTTCTCAGGATCGATGAACTTCGTGAAGCCTTCGCGGTATTCATCCGCGACGGAATTGTCAGCATACCATTTGAATCGTTCTGTGTAGCAGAAAGGCTTGCCTTCAGGAGTCTGTTCATTGTCGCTTGAATCGCCTCTGTAGCAGATGCCCTCGTCCTTTTCGAGATCGACATAGTAAACGCTTCTGTAGTCGGCGGACATGGCCGTGATCATGCTGTCCTGCTGAGTCCTCTTTTTCTCTTCTTCGAGGAGCTTTTCCTGCAGTTCGAGCCTTTGCTCCATTTCCTCCTGCTTAACGCGGTTGGCGGCTTCAGAGGTCTCTTTTGCGATCGCAAGCGATGTATTCTTTCTGATCTGGTAGATTATGAAAGCGAACATTGCGATCAGTACCAGTGCAGCGAGAGAAGACTGGATGACGCTGCGCCTGATGATGCCGCTCGAAATCGAGCTGAACTGATCGGAGATGACCTTTTCTCTTATGAGATAAGTCAACATCCAGTCGGTGCCTTCGACAGGAACATAAGCAAGAGTTTCTTCGGTTCCGTTGTATTTAAAAGATACCGATCCGCGTTTTTTGTTTTTGAAATCATCTGTGACCTGCTGATAGGAATAACCCGGATCAAACTCAGCGTGTGCCAGCGCTTCGAGCAGATTGTCCTCGACTGCAAGACCGCCAAGGACCGTATTGCTCAGCGCGATTCCGTTATCGCTGTAGATATTGCAGAATGTCGCATCCGCATCACTTGAAGACATCGATACGCCCTGAAGCATAACCTTCATGTCGATCTCCATGAAACAGACGCAGAATTTCTTTCCGCAGAAATCGATGTTTTTGACAGGGATCGCGATGATGACCTTCTTATCAGGCGTCTCAAGATTTAATATCGAGATCTCAGGAGACGAGATGGTCTTGTAGTCGAACTTGTAATCAGCGATGTTGTTCTGATTTCCGAGTGATGTGTAAATGACGCCTTCGGTGTCTACAAACGCGAACTTTTCGAGCCTGTAGAGCTTCTTCATCTTGGCCTGGAAGGCCCTTAAATGATCGGAATCAGAGAGATCGTTCTTTGTCATGAGGCCAATTGCAACCTGAAGGTCTTCAATCTCTCTTTGGAGATTGGAAGCCACAACCTGCTCACGCCTCCCGGCGAGCTCATCGAGATAGAAACTGCTTACGGAATGGGCCGCCTTGTCCGTATCGCCATGCGCGGCTCCGCCCATGATCACGGTGCCTACGACAAATATCAGGACGACGAGCAGGCCGCCGATGATGCCGATCAGTATTGCCGGCGTGCTTCTTTTATGCGCATTTGAAGGTTTTTCTTTCATAACGGCTTACGGTCCTTCTTAAGGATTTTTGTGTCAGTAAGAACTCTTGTTTTAAAGTATTATATCACGCATCTAAATTTTTATTGATAATTTTGAAGGAGAACTGCTGCAGTTTAACAATGTTATTGACATAAAAACAATGACTGTGAATGCCCGTTTTAGGCAATTGTTCTATGATTTCCCCATGGATAAACTGAAGTCAATTTTCAACAAAGACCATATGGTCAAACGCATACTGATGAGCATTTTCGGTGTGCTCATCTGCGGAGTCGCAGTCGGCTTTTTCAAGAGGGCGATGTTCGGAGTTGATCCGTTCCAGTCACTGATGGCTGGCCTTGACTGCGTCATCCCGATCAATTTCGGAACGCTCTATGTCATAGTCAACGTGATAATGCTGCTGTTCAGCCTCATTTTCGACAGGCACTACATAGGACTTGCGACTTTCATAAATCTTTTCCTGATAGGTTACATCGCGGAGTTTTCGCTCGGAACGCTCGAAAAGTTCTTCCCTGATCTTGGGCTTATAGGACGCGCCGTCTGCCTCGTCATAGGAATACTCATAATTTGTGTTGCCTCATCGTTCTATATGACCGCGGATATCGGAGTTTCAACATACGATGCTGTCGCGCTCATAATCGCCAACACCTGGCATATCGGTAAGTTCAAGTACGTTAGGATAATAACCGACGTCGTCTGCGTCATTCTTGGAGTCGTGCTTTATTTCCTCTCCGGAGCGTCAGTTTCCGGCATTGGTGCGGTCATCGGAATCGGAACTGTCATCACGGCGTTCTTCATGGGCCCGCTCCTGGATTTTTTCGCGAGAAAGCTTGCAAGACCGTTCCTTTACGGGAAAGAAAAAGAGCAGACCGCCTGACCTGTCATGCAGGGCCGCGGACCGATTCCAGATAATCTTCGGTCTTGATCTTTTCGCTGCTGCCCTTTTCCAGCACATATCCCTTGGAGCCAAAACGCGTTGCCAAATAGTCCACGTAATCGATGGTAGGTGCAGTACCTCTGCCTTTGACTAAATGATCTGCCGAGGTGTCTCCTTTGAATCCGTTAGGGAATAACGCGTTGATGTATTTGTACTTGCCGTCGGAGGTTTTATATATGATAGTGGCATGTCCACCGTCTGTGAAAACAGCCGTGTAATCGTCGTCTATTGCGACATCCACTGCCCAGTTTTTTGTATCGATGATCTTGCCTCCGAATTCGATCTCATCGCCCGTATCGAGTACTGCCTTAACGTTGTCTGGGATCTTGTCGAGTTTTACGGAGCAGCAGGGATGTGTATACGCATCCGTCACGATCTCAGGATCTCTTGTGGTCTGAACCGTAATGATTATCATGTCATTGGCCTGATCGTAAGCAGAAGACGATTTGGCTTTGTTCCCATGACCTCACCCCCGTTATAACGTCTTTGCTATCTCCAAACCTTTGTCGTAAATCTTCTGGAGCTCTTCAGCAGGCATTATCTTGCAGAACTTCTGGAATTTTTCAACTTCATATTCGTTACTTAAAGTCCTTGAAAAGTCGTCTTCCGAGAATCTATGCTTAAACTCGATCATCTCTTCATCTTCTGAGATCCAGTCCGTTTCGCCCTTACGCTCGATGACGACGTGTGAGAATTCCAGTTCTATCCTGTCTTTGTATCTTCTGTTGACAACAACGGCGACCTCGTAATCTCTTCCTTCAGCAGGCGGCACTATTATGCATAATGCAACCATGTCCTTTAATATCGGACCGGTCTGATAGAAATAGTAATCCACGTTGCCGTCTTTGATGAGGATCGTTTTCTCATCCAGCAGTTCAGCATTGAATCCCTCTGACTTTAACTTCTCGACGGTCTTGTCACTGATGCGGTCGCCGAACTTGTTGCAGCCGCTCAAGCCGAGAAGCATGCTCATACATATCAAAAGCAGGAATACTGTTTTAATCTTCTTTTCAGTTTTACGAAATTTCATGTCCGTACCTGCTCCTTTCCCTTATCCTGCTTCAGATTATAGCATTTTTGGGGGCAGGGTTCAGGCAGCTGTTACTTCGAGCCGATCATCTTTTCAACATAGTTCAGATCGCAGCAGACGAACGGACCGTCTGTTTTTTCGTAACGAATGATCCTTCGGTCTCCCACGCCGTATTCTTTTGCGATGGCGGAACAGTAAGTCTTGTCTCCGTTTTCGTTTTTGAATGAAACACAGTACCAGTAATAGGTATCACCGTTGTGATTTCTGATCTGCAGCGAATCTTCGACCCAGTAATCGCCATATCCTTCAGGTGTCAGGGCTGCAAGCATTTCACCTAATTTTCCTGTCATCCAACTATAGCAAGTTATGCCTTCTCCGGGCCTGTAATCGGGATTGATGAGGGGGCTGTCATAATCGTATGTGACACTGAAAGTAAGATGTGATCTGTCATCATGATACTGAATGCTGACGCCCCGCGATGTCAGGGTAAACGGCAGTTTCATTGCCTCGTCGTAAGAAGACAGGACTTTCATCATAGATTCCTTATCCAGGAACTTGTAATAGATGTCCGTGTTCTTGACGGCCAGTTCAAAGCTGACGTACTTGCCGATCGTGGCCTCATATAAAAACCTGTCGGTAATGACATTGCTGAGACTGATATTGAATCCCCGTGAATCCATATTGATCACACCAGTATCGGTGGTCAGGCTGACAACGCGGTCATCGATGCGGTTAACATGCAGCTTTTCTGATTCCCTGATGAATTTTCCGTCGATGCAGATCTTTTTGTCGTTGTACGTGACTGTGGGAATGTGGCTTTGACTGTCTTTGCAGGAGCACAGCGTGAAAAGAGTCGCGATGATCAGAACGGCAGAAATGACCGTTCTGAACCCTGTTTTCGCGCTTCGCAGTAACATGTGACACCTCCAGACTATTGTTATAGTCCATACTATCGCGGTAGTCTGACGGTGTCAAGTGGTGTATTGTCTTGGCTATAATCATGCTTTGCATATAAGACGAAAGGTTTTTCTTCCCTTATATGCTGTTTTCCCGGTTTTCCGTGCTTTGAAACGAACTTTTGCATATAACAGAACAAAAACTGAGTTCCTTATATGTCTTTTTCATCTTTCAATGTTGTTTTTCACCGTTTTTAGCATATAAGGGAAACAAAAAGTTTTCTGTTATATGTAAAAGTCATAACGATGTTTTAGGCAGTGCATAAAACTGAAGCTTTACCGTTATAATGTTCAGCGGGGGATATCTACCATGTATGATTTTGACAGCGTAACCGACAGAAACACACCTGATGACATCAAGTACGAAAAGATAAAGGGGATAGACGATCTGATCCCCATGTGGGTCGCGGACATGGATTTTAAGAGTCCACCTGAAGTCATTGAGGAATTGGTCAGGGTTGCGCAAAACGGCATATACGGTTATTCGGATGCAGATGCTTCATACGATGAAGCCGTGATCAGCTGGTACAAAAAGCGTTTTGACTGGGACATTGCCGGCAATCAGATAATTAAGCTCCCGGGAGTCGTCCTGGCGATCTCCTACGCGGTCCGCGTGCTCACAGAAGTTAACGACCACGTCATGATATTCGAACCCGTTTACGGGCCGTTCAGGCGCTGCGTGGAGGGCAACGGAAGACAGCTCACCATAGAGGAACTGAAGAACGTCAGCGGTCACTATGAAGTCGATCTTGAGGAAATGGAGAAAAAGATCGTTGAGGACAATGTAAAGCTTCTCATCTGGTGTTCTCCGCATAACCCGGGCGGACGTGTCTGGACCGAGGGTGAGCTCCGTTCGGTATCTGATATCTGCAGAAAGCACGGAGTATTCATCGTAAGTGACGAGATCCATTCCGACCTCATTCTGTATGGTAATAAGCATATTCCGATGGCGAAGGTCGCAGGCGATAACTGCGTTGTCCTGACGGCACCGACCAAGACTTTCAATATTGCAGGAATACAGGCTGCAAACATAATCTCAACGAACAGGGAAGTCCTGAAGAAGATCGACAGGGAAGCCTTAACTACAGGTGCTTTCGGGCTTAACAAGATGGGTATCACAGCTACCAGGGCCGCCTATACATATGGCGAACCTTGGCTTACCGAACTGCTGAAATACATAGAAGGCAACATCGCTCTTGTGCGTGAGGAACTCAAAGATACCGGGCTCATCATGATGGAGCCTGAGGGAACGTACCTTGTATGGATAGACTGCTCAGCATATAAGAACTTCGCGAAAAGACTTCTCACAGAAGCTCATGTCCGCGTTTCTGAAGGGAGCTTTTTCGGCAATGGCGGAGATGATTTCATAAGGCTTAACGTTGCATGCCCCAGGAGCGTTCTCAAAGAAGCGCTTCAAAGGATCAAAGCTGTCATTTCTTGAAATTGATAGTGGAAACGGTCTTGCTTCCGTCTATTGTGCCAAAGCTGCTTATGACGTTATCTACGGTGCTTCCGGCGATATAATATCCTTCGCAGATGGCACCGTCGAACATAAGCCCGTTGCTGTATGCTCCGGTATGCTCATTCTGCAAAAGGAAGATGCTGTTCTTGCCGAAATAATGATCGCGGCTGAACTTGAATCCCGAAGGGAGATTTTTGAAGGAAACCTTTTCTCCTGTCGTAAGTATCACTCCGCCATCAACGATGAGATTGCCGTTATCCATATCGAGTACAGGGTCGCTGAAATCTTCTTCAAGAGGATCGTAGAGGGGAATACCGGTCATATCAGATACGGTAAAGAGCCTTTTCGTCGCACTCTGATTTATCATCGTAATATACGCATAACCATCCTGAACATATATGTTATCGAGTACTTCTCCGTCACGGAAAACATACGGAAGGACAGCGCCTTTTTTGCCTGACGTTACGTCATAAATGTTCCTGAAGTTTCCGGATATGTAGAAGTGTTCGCTCTCGGTAACTTTCTTCAAAGCCTCGGCTAAGGCTTCATCATTGGCATAATGCTTGATAGGGAGCACCTGATAATAGATACCCTTATCGTCAGAACTGTAATTGATGATGTTGCCGAAATTGAAGATAACTGTTTCATTTTCAGGTTCTGCATAGAGAATACCGGGTTTGTCGATCCTGACCATGATCAGTTTTGTTCTTCCGTTGTCGCTGTACTGGACCGCATATAATCCGTCGGCCGCCTTAGACTTTATGAAACCCAGCCTTAAAGAAGGATCTGATTCAAGCTCGCGGGTGAAGACGAAATTTCCCTTGGAGTCCATAATGTGCATCTTATGAATGTTTGCATAGTACTCATAGATTATGCACTTTCCGCCTTCAGCGGCGATCAGTGAGTACGATGCATTCTCATTGCCCTGGACAGCCTTGATCTCCTTACCGTTTTTGTCGATCAGGCAGATATATTCATGCTTTTTGTCTTTACGGTCAGGGCGTGTAATAAATGCGATTCCCTTATGCATGTCCGTGAATTCATTGATACGGTCATAAGCATACAAAACGTTACCGTCCGTATCGATGAGAGCCATTCCGTATGATTCATCCTCACCGTACGACACCCAGAGCCTTCCCTCGGAAACACCGCTCAGGATGCGGGTAATCTTCTGCTCGCCTTCCGGAGGTATATAGACGTTTTCAGATTCCGTGACTTCAGACTCGCGGGATCCCTTAAATCTGTCGAGAAAATCGCATGCTCCGGTCATGAAGCACATAGCCAGGATCAGAAGCAGTGCCGCCGCCTTTTTCTTCATATATAAGCCTCCGAGGTTTTATATACACTAAATATCAAGGTTATCGGGCCGTTTGTCAAACAGCAGTTCTAAAGATGTCTTCACGCCGTTCGAATACTATAATTGCTTCTGAACCTTTCACGGTCTCATGACAATATTCTCATGAAGGCCGATGTGCACAGGCACCGAAAGTGAGGAGTTTGTAATTGAACGCAGGCAACGGAGACAACGGAAACGGCAGTGTCATTGATCAGATCTTAACCTCTGTCAGTCTGCCGAAAGCCTTTTCCAGGTCTTTCTTCGTAAAGCGCTTGGAACCTGCAGGAACGAGCCTGATCTTATACAGGATGCGGCTGCCGCTGAAGACATAAAGATTTCCTCCATCCCCGTATTGGGAATTCACCTCAAAATACTTCAGACCGTCAACACCTTCAATGGCTGTCCTGTATTCTTTCCCATCATTAAGTGAGATATAGAGCACACCGTCTTGGATCCTGATCCAGGCGGTGTGTATCTTTTCCATGGAACTGCTAATGGTTTCAGTGTTTCCGCCAAGGTAGATAACGACATGGTTGCCGTCTCTGCCGTAGACCGTCTGGTTGATTGTAGGCGGAACAGTTTCGTCAGTCTTGGATGAACAGGCACAAAAGCATGTACCGGTCAGTAAAAGGAAAGTGATGATAAGAAGTTCCTTTTTCATGCGGATTCCTTTCCGGATGAAGCGATCCTGATCAGTATCTCAGGGATAACCTTGAAACGGGTGGCATTATAAACTTCTTTCTGCTCTGCAGTGCGAAGAACAAGTGACTCGCCTGTCGCCGAATTGTCTGAAACGACGAGAAGTGCGATCGCGGGCTTTTCGAGAAGGTCAGCCATAAGATAGAAAGAGGAAGTTTCCATCTCGATGAGAGAGACACCGAAGCTCTTAATGAAGTCCATATGGGCATATTCGCACAGGACGGTGTCAGTGCAGAAGACGGGCAGCTGACTGATCTCATGCCCCATATCTTCAATTAGTTTTACGATGTCTGAAACGAACTTTGGATCGTTGGGATACACCTTTTCGAAAGGCTTATACTTTGTGATGTCCTCCATGAGATAACCGTTTGCAAGATTGCCGGAAATGCTGAAGGAGGGAGTGCAGAGCGCGCCCATTCCGGTATCTTCTTTAAGCGATCCGACTGCGCCTGCAAATATCAGTTTGTCGAAATCGAGAGCTGCGCATAAAGCCAGTTCATCGATCAGAGAGCATGCCCCCGGGCTTGTCTGGATCCATGCCATTAGAAAGCCATTGCCTTTGACTTCATAGCCTGAAATGTAGGAATGAGAGGCAGTCTGCGTGACCTCGGCATCGAAATCCTTCAGTACCTTCGCGGGAGTCCATCCAGGTGCCACGACAAGAAGATCGTAGTGTTTGTCTGATGACAGGCCGAACTCGTTATAGACAGCAGCGGAATAATCATTGGTTGATCTGTCTGCATCGAAAATGTCTTTAAGACGCTGTTTCATATAGGGTCCTCTTCAGTCTGTCAGTTTCAGAAGCTCAGTCACATCTTTGATCTGATATGCGGCAAAACCTTTTTCATCAGATCCGTTCTTACGGTTTATCCAGGCGGCTCTGAGTCCCGCGTTATGAGCGCCGGTTATGTCAGAACCGTATGTGTCTCCCGTGAAAAGTATATCCACCCTGGTCTTATCCGGATGCATCTTAAGTATCTCACTGACTGCCGTTTCAAAGAACCCTGCGTCAGGCTTGACCCTGCCGTAATCCGCGCTGGACCATACTTTTTCGAAGTACTTTCCGATGCCAAGGTTATCAAGCATTATCTGCAGGGCACCTGCTCTGAAGCCGCTGTTGGACAGCACATACATCGGTATTCCTTCTTTGCTGAATGTATCGAGCATTTCGGAAAGTCCGCTGTATATTTTTGCTTTGTTGCATCTTAAAAGAAACTGTGCCTCTTTTTCGATGTTCAGATATATTGGATCTCCGCCGAACTTTTCCGCATAAAGAGGCAGTTCGTCTTTTACAAAAGGAAATTCCAGGCCCTGCTTGTGAAGCTCAGTCATGTGAACGAACAGTTCTTCGCCGTAAGCCTTTATCTCTTCGAATGAACATTTGTCTTTGTAGTGCGCTTCCCAGAGGGGTTTTAATCCGAGATTAAAATCCATGTATTCGTTCTCGACGAGTGTCTCAAACAGGTCAAAGACAAGTATCGAAAAAGGCCTCATTCTGTTACCCGCGGAACTCGTCTTTCAGGATCGAATAGTACATCCTGCCTTCGTATTTGCCGTCAATGTAAAAGTAGTCTCTGAGCGTTCCTTCAAATGTGAAGCCGCACTTCTCGATAACCCGTTTGGACGGCGTGTTTGAAGGCCTTACGCAGATCTGGACCTTGTGAAGACCGATCTGTTCAAAACCGTATTTTATGAGAGCTTTTGTTGCTTCCGTGGCGTATCCTTTGCCCTGGAAAGCCTTGCCGATGCAGTATTCGATTTCGCCGAAATGATTGCCCCGGTCAATGAGGAAATAAGCAGCCTGACCGATGCATTCACCGGAATCTTTTTCAATGACTGCCCAGCGGTAATAATACCCGCTCTCGTAGCCTCTGATGTATTTTTCCAGAAGCTTTTCAGTGTCTTCGATCGTCTTATATACAGGCTCTCCGTACATTTTCTGGATGTATTCGTCGCCTGCCCAGTTTTTGTTCACGGACTTGGCGTCTTCATGTGTGAACGGCCTTAAGATAAGTCTTTCCGTCTCTGTTTCAAGCGTTCCGCACGCATTGATCTTGTCTGTCATAAAAGTCTCCGTTGTTTGTCTGTGCTAACAATTTTCTGTGTGAATTTTGCTTAATTATAGCAATAAATGAGCAAAACCTGCTTTCGGCGAAAACCCTTGAAAACAAAGCGTTTACAGGCTTTCTTATATATTATTTAAAAGATTTTGACTTGCTTATATCCTTCTGCGCTGATATATTACATTGGGTAAAAAAGCATCCATCGGAGGTTCTGATTTGAACAGAAAACTGATCAAGATCATGTGCGGTTTCTTAGGAGCGGCTTTAACGCTGGTCGTTCTCAACATGGATGACCGTAATCCGCAGACAGACAGGATCAATCTTCAGTGCCCTTCGCTCGTATATGCGAGCATGTCCAACAGATATTCAAATGTTGAAGTCTCGCCTGACGATGAAGAAGACGAAGAGGGACGCAAGGCCGAAGAGGCTGACAGCGAGAAGGAAACCGACGATTTCAAGATCGGCAATGCCAACACCTTCGATCTCGATGATTACACAATAAACGTTCCCGCAAACTATGAGGAGATCGCCGCAAAAGTGCGCGGTGAGGATCCCGAAGACGATGATCAGGAGAGCTACGACGGAAAGTTCGTATGGACAAAGGACAGCATAGTCAAGGTCTATGCAAGCCCTGATTCATCCTCAAAGGTCATCGCCCAGTTTAAGAAGGGTTCAAAGGCCATAAGGATCTCTGTTTCCGGCAACTGGTCTTATATCAGGCTTTCCAATAACGCCAAGGGTTATGTTCCTACAAAGAGCATTTCATCCAAGAAGGTCAATCTGCCTACACCCACACCCAAGCCGGTAAGGCATGTTGCTTCGAATAATTCGAAGAAGTCTTCTTCCAAATCCGGCAGCAAGAAGTCAACCGGCGGCGGTTTCGGCAGCTTTGTCAGACGTTTCGTCGGCTGCAAATATGTTGCAGGCGGATCATCTCCTTCAGGATTTGACTGCTCCGGCTTTACGATGTACTGCTACAGGGCTTATTACGGCATAAGGCTTCCTCACGGCTCTAACATGCAGATGTCCTGCGGAAGAAAGGTAAGTCTGAGCAGCATGAAGGTCGGAGACCTGATCTTCCTCGATCACGACCATAACGGCAAGTCAGACCACGTCGGCATCTATGTCGGTGGCGGCCAGATGGTCCATGCATCAGGCGTTAAGTGGGGCGTATGCTGTGTCAGCGTCAAGAACGTCAAAGACATCTTGCAGGTCAGAAGGATCCGCTGATCTGTTTCTTAGCGGCAACAGCCTTCTTTTCATTAATATCCGCATAGATCCATAAAGCTAATGATGCTGTCAGCCAGACCGCGCGGTAAATGTTTGCCGCAGCGTTTCCGGGGAACGGGTCAAACAGGGAATTCCAGTCGTATACGGCTCCGATCGAATCCATGAAAGTGTGATATACCGCACAGGCAATAATGCTCTTTGTGGCCTTATAGAGCGCTGCCAGCGCAAATGCCCAGATGAAGATAGTGATGCCGAATCCTATTATGCTGTCATCGTAATGGTTTGATGTCGGATCGGTCCAAAGCGGCAGATGCCAAACAAACCAGATCGCGGCAGTCACAAGGGTTGATAACGGGAACGGCATCCTTTTATCCAGTTCAGGCTGCAGAAGGCCGCGCCATCCGGTTTCCTCGGCGATACCTACAAAAGGCAGCATGACCGCGAATCCCACGAAAAACATATACCATTCAGCGCCGTTGGGTTTTCCGCAGAGCAGTGTGTAGACCAGCGCGAAAAGACAGAAACCGCCTGTAATGATTGTTGTCTTAAGCTTGTCTTCCGTGTGAAAAATGTCTCGGAACAGCTTTTTCAATCCCTTCTTTTCCCTGAAGAGATATATGACCAGCACCGATAAAAACGGCGCAGGGGTTGAAAAGAATATGCCTATCACCGCATACACGACATACCAGGGTGTGATCACGCCGGTCTGCTGATGTTCGATCGAATACGGCAGCAGCCATACATTGAGCGTGGCATAGCAGAATGCCGATAACGCGGCGATCAAGAGCAGATACCAGCGCAGTCTGCTTACTTTCTTTATACTCTGAAGATCCATTTATAATCCGCCTTTCAGGTTTTTATACCTGTTAGACGGACTTGGGCGGATTTCGTTACAAAGTTTTGAGATCAGTTATTTACGGGCATTACTGCTCAATATCGTCCCAGTTGTCGCAGCCGCCTTCAACTTTGGTCAGCTTGTCAGATTCCGTGCCTGAGACGATATAACCGTTATCCATCGAGTAATCGTAGAACATGAAGGACAGTTCGCCGTTGTTTCCGAAAACGACCTTGTCCAGTTCGTATTTTTCAAGAAGCTGGTCGAAGATGGAGAACTTCATGAAGCTCAAAGGCAGGTTCCAGTATTCCTCATCCCTGTAGAGCACCGCGAAACCGTCGTAATCCTCAACGGACATCCTGCTGATTATCATTTCCTTAAGCTTGTAGTAGGCCAGCATGAGCCAGTATTCGCGCTTTGAGAAGACTCTTTCGAAAAGGGCGACCGCGTTGTCGGCGCATCCGGGGTCATCTATGTCAGGAGTGAAGACAGTCGATACGGACCAGTTAGCCCATTCGATCTCTGCTTCAAAATCACCGTTATTGTTGATGTTCTCGTCATCGAGCATCATGCCGTTGCTTAATTCGTAAGCTTTCATATATACGTTCTCCTGATCGTGAGGTTACATATAAAAGTATAATTGTAAGGCTCCTTGAAAACCATATGAAAACCGACAATTACCGACAAATTTGATCTTTTCGCGGATTTTTCGAGATGCCGCAATTTTCACTCAATTTAATTCAAGTTAATTTCAGGTTGGGGACACATAATGAAGTCAGTTTACAACAACTTCATTTCATAATACCCTTCCTACAGATGCCCGGGCCTTTGTCCGGGTTTTCTAATGCCTTTTTGACGTTGTAACAGTGTTAATGCCGGTGACATGTTATAATATCTTCATTCGGAATGTTCCCCGGACGGGGAAAAGGGTGGTTTTATCTGAATATGTTTGGAAAAAAGGAAATCTACACCGGAAAAGACGATGACAGGCTAGCCCGTCTGCTGTCCGCTCTTAAGGAAGCCAAGATCAAATATGAGTTTGGCCGCAGCGATTCCCATTTGCCTGATGTAAGGACCGGCGCTGCTGCCGGCAGATACGGCGAGAATGGCGGAAGCGGTCTTATTACGATCCTGGTGAAGTCAAAGGATTACAAAGCTGCCCTAAAGAAAGTCGGGGAAACTCAGCATGAATAAAGCATTCAAAGACAGTGAAACTATAACTATCTATTTCGGGGACAGCATCCGCAAGCTTCTCCGCAAGAATCTGCGCAAAAAGAACACATATTTCGTTGAATATCTGATCGTCGACATCGAAGGTGACGTGCTTACGGTCATACCGAACTCAAGACCCAAGGAAGACGAAATGCCTTACGAGGTCACGGCCCTCCGCATCAGCGCGTCCGACAAGCATATCCTGCCTGTGGGCGAACTTGATAAGATGCGTGATTTCAGCAAGAACGATGTCATCGAATATGCCGAGGCGCACGGTTTTAATCCCAAGGAATTCAAGGAAGCCTTAAAGCCTTTCCGCAAGGGCAACAAGAAGGACGACTGATCAGAAAAGATCTCTCATTGATTCTGCTTTTAAGACCTTTTCACCGAGGTGGTTTGCCCATCGCTCGGTATAGAGGCGGTGGTATTTGATGTTTTTCCTTAAGCGGAGCTTTTCAAAGCAAGGAAGGCCGGCCCAAAGCATTGACGGGATGGCCATTGCAAACATGTACATGGGGCCCAGGATGAGCGACTGAATAGAGTGCCCGTATTCGTGGACAACGAGTCTTTCGCCGACTTCTTCCCTGGAGCAGTGGCCGCAGGCGCAGGGCTCTGACGACACAAAGAGAAACAGCCCCATTGAAAGGCTCGATCTGAGATTCCATTCTGTAACGACCGCTCCGTGAAACATATAGTGCTTTCTGCGGATGTTGATCAGAAAGACGATAAAGCCCACCAGCGTTTGGATTATTCCCCAGGTGCACTGGGCAATGATGAATAAAACCGTTCTCATTACTCTATGTCTTCCTGGATATTGATGATCCGCGTGTATCTGTCCAAAGCGTAATCGCCGTCGTGGGATTCGCCGGGGAAGTAGGCGCTCATGTCTGACGAACCGGTTACTCTTATCAGGCCGCATCTGATAAGAAGATCAGTCAATTCTTTGCGCTCGGAGGCAGGGCATATGAGGCCCGCGGTCTGCAGGTAGCATCTGCCTTCGTAGAGGACTTTGGAAATGTTTTTTCTGGGCAGGGGCTTTACCAGGACGTTGCACATCATGGGGGAGAGCTCGAGCTTGCTGTCGCTCTTCAGGATGAGACTGGTGCCCTTTCCGCGGATCACGTCGTCTGATACCTCTTCTTCGCCCAGATATCGCTTCAGACGCGCCGTGTAAGCCACGAGGGTATCTCTTGCCCTGATGCCGATCTCCTGCGAGGAATTGGCATCTACGGCCTTCTGGAGGTATGGCATGAATCTCTCGGCAAACGACCTGACCTTGGTCATGTCATCCGTATCCAGGTATATGACCTGACAGCTGCTGCAAAGGAGCTGCTTTGTTGCGGCGATGTGTTTTGCGAGTCCTTCAAGTTTTTCGTCCAACGACTCAACGTCATCGGGGTCTGAAACATAGCAGAATCCGAGCTTCTGGCCCCATTCGATCAGCTTGACGCCCGCGGGTGCAAGGCCTCTCACGGCTTCTATCGCCATGTCTGAGCCCCAGACGCTTATGGCATTGCAAAGCCCGGCCATTCTTCTCATTCCCTGAATGTCCGTGGACGCGGTATCGAAAACATAGATATAGTCCTTCAGCGACGGCTGATATTCAATGAACTGCATTATCAGCTTGAGCGACAGGCCGTTGTCTGCCGAAGGGAGCTTCAGGATGTTTATGTTGCCCGCAAGAAGACCTTCCGCGAGCGAATATGCAGGCAGGAAATCCATGTTTCCTGCGGCAATGTGGAAGATGACTCCAAGAGGGACTTTCTTTACCCTGATCCTCGAAAATCCTTCCAGCTTGTCAGTTACGTATTCATCGGTATTGCCGAGTTCGGTCTTTACCTTCATCCAAAGGTGCTCTTTGGAAAGAAGGGTTGCCGCCTGGAGCTTATAGCTTTCAACGGTGTCTTCAGGGAAGGACGTTAAGAGATGGTCGAACTTTCCTGCGAGAGTGTCTTCGCGCAGTCTGTCGACCGCATCAATAATTATCTCAGGCGCCAAAGGTTCGCGCTGCAGTATGTGCGGTATCTTCACCTCAAGCTCGTCAAGGAGGCGGTTCTGCTCGATGCTCTCATATATCGTTCCCTCAAAGAGGATCATACCTTCACCCCCTCAAGGATATCCGCAGCGCCTGCCGCGCAGGTTTTGATGTCTTCCGGTGCCACTCGTCCGATGATCTCGAGATATGGTGATTTAACGCCGCAGGGGCACTCTGAGCCGTCATGAAGGACGCCAAGGTCATCGGTCATGACTGAGAGGATAGGAGTGGCTTTTGTAAGCGGTGAGATGAGGTTTACGAGGCCTGTCACGCCGTTCGGGACTGGTTCCAATGTATCCGGATCTCTTATGATCACGTTGCTGTAAACAGGCACATGGAAATGATGGTGGCTGCAGTCGCAGTAAAGGATCGGATGCTCGACCGCACCGAAGAATTCGGTGATGTTTTCCTCATCGATCCCGAGAGTCTTTTTCGCGAGCCTGTAGAAAGTATCTTTATCCGCGGCTTCCTGATAGAACTGTTTCCAACCTCCGCCGAGCATTATCTTTGAGCCCTTCGGGAGCTTGAAAAGGATGTTCCTTTCTTCTAACACGCGGAATAGGAAGAACGTATATGAAGGGAAGCCCATGAACCTAACGGGAGCCTTGCCTTTTTCGTATTTGCTCAGAGCCTCGACTATGCTGTCGAAGTCAGGTTTGAGTCCGCCTTCGGTAGTTGGTTTCAGGATGAATTTCCTGCTAAGTGCAGGGGCCAGAAACGTAGTGAGATAGGCGGTCCTGGCCGCAGCGACTTTATTTGTTCTTGTAGGTTTGAACCCCATGATTATGTATCTGCAGGGTCTCATGGAAATTACGCCGTGGTATTTCGTGACCCTCAGAGACATGCGCATGGCTGCCATGAGGGCTGAAAACTCAAAGCCTATAATGCTCTTGTGGCCGACTGACGTGCCTGAGGAAGTCGCCGTGACAAAGTGAGGTCCTGACTTGAAGTCATGCTGCTTGAAAAGCATCGTGGGCAGAATGGGGAGATCCGCAGGTGTCTTTATGTCGTCTGAAGAATGGATGTTAAGGCCGTTGCAGATCTTTTTGTAGTCGTCGCAATGGGTGATGAGATGGTCAAAATTCTCTTTGCAGGCATCAAGGAACAGCCCTGACTTTCCGCTGTCATAGGGGTCTTTGGTTGCAAAGAGCCTGTGCCTTAACTTCATCTTCCGTCCCTTTGATCCTGCATGCTTTCCGACCGGACAAGAAGATTATAACATTCAGGTCAACGGCTGCTCAGATCCTTCCGTATTTGGCCATTTTTTCCTTGACCTTCTGTTTATGTTCTTCCGTGGGTTCTGAAACGTAGTGGGACGAGCCGTCTACTTTGATATCGAGCCAGTGCTTTTTATGCAGAGGGTAAGAACCGAGATCCTCTCTGCACCTTTTAAACTCATCAAAGATCTCATCAAGCTTTGCCTCAGACATCTTGCTGAATTCGGCAGTGCTCCTGATAAACCCGCCGACGTTAAATCTTGCCTGAAGATCGTCGTTTTCAAGAGTGCCCAGATCAGGGTACTTCGTCAGGACTTCTTTCATGACATAGAAATCGTAGTCCGTATCCATCCTGTAGTAGATCTTTGCGAATTCTCCCCAGTCGGAATCGTAGACGGGCACCGAGATGCTTGCAACGCTGCATTCGATCCCGCCTATTTTTGCAGGGTAGATGACGTAATCCCTGTATTTGTAGTTTTCATCGCGGGGCTCATCTTCCACTGTGGCATCAGGATCGATGGACTGCGCGTATTCCACGAGTTCATCGTATGTGTGATGCTTTTTGGTATAACCTTCCGGCGGGTCGTACCTGTACCAGCAGGCTGAAAGCGCGAGCGGTATTACGCAGAGCGAAACGGCACAGATTCTCTTTAATACAGTTTTCATTCCCATTTTTCTATCCCTGATTCCTTTTTGGCCGCGGTCATCAGACGACGTCGTAATCCATCGTATGAATGCTGAATGTCCTCACGCTGTCCATTCCGCTGAACTGTGAGTCCCTTTCATAGTAGACGGTTGCGGCAACGCCGGCCTTTCCGTCACGCGTGATGTAAGGCGTGATCTTGTCGTAGTTGACTTCTGCAAGCGACTTGTCGGTATTGTAGTGCCTTTCGGTGCAGTATTTCTTCAGGATCTCTTTTGTCTTGGCGAAAAGATCTGAATCCGTCATGCCGAGGCGCTTTGTGACCTCACCGTCATCGATCTTTTCGAGCGTGTCGAGATCATAGTTGAAGACCTCGGTCGTGAAGTAATCCGTGCTCATGTCGCTTGCAAGGATGACGACCGAAAGGGTGTTTTCGTTTGCGCCCCAGGAGATCTTTGTCGCCCAGCCGTCAACATTGCCGCCGTCCTTTTCCATCGGATACTTTTTCTGGATGTGATCGGTGAGCGATCTGTTGATCGCCGATGCTTCTTTGCCGTCAACCGTGATCTTCGGGTAAACGCTGCTGAACTCGTTGTTTCCGTCGGAATAGGTCATCTTTTTCAGGACCTCGACTGTGACCTGGTGGGCAGTCTTTTTTGTTTCGGATGTTTCGGGCGCGGAAGATTCAGTCGTTGCCTCCGTAGTTGCTGCTGTAGTTTCCGTGGCAGTCTCTGTTGCAGATGTGGCCGTAGTTTCCGGCGCGCTTGTCGGGGCCGCACCGTTGTTTACGCAGCCCGTTGCCATGAGCGTAAGGCAGAGAGCTGATGTTAAGATCGTCTTTTTCATATGTCGTTGCTCCTTAAGGTTTACTTTTATTGTTTTCGAGTGGATTATAACATTTCACGCATATTAGATAACAATTGAAAATAGGGCAATGTTGCCGAAGTTTTTAGGGACGCAAAAGATAAAATTCCTTTGCTTGTATAGTCTTCGAAACGTGATATATAATGGCCTTACAATCAAATAGCAGCTTCGCGGTGAGACTTGATCTTTGGATTTAATTAATTTTTCCGTACCTGACGCCTCACGTAACAGCTCAGGATGAGAAGGTCCTGAATCTCAGTTCCTTCAATATGCAGTATTTGCAGCGGCGAACAGACTTTGGCAGCAATGTCTTTGTCTGTGTGGCCGCTTTTTGATTCCCCGGATTTTAAACCAAGGAGGATTCAAAACATGGCAAAGAACACTGATTTACCCTGGTGGGATGACAGAAGAAAATTCACATGTCCCGCCCCGGAATTGAAAAAAGTACCGGAGGACAATCTCCCTGTACTCCATTCACCGAAAACGATCTACAGATATCTGGATAACAGGCTTTACGGGTGTGAAGCCTATAAAAAGGCCATTTCCACGGCTCTGTGGTCTTCTATTAATCTGGAGACGAAAACGAATTTCCTTGTAATAGGTCCCTCGGGGTGCGGCAAGACCGAGCTCGCAAGGATCCTCAAGAAAGTATATCCGAACATGGTCATCTTCGATGCGACCTCAGTCACGCCGATATCTTTCAAGGGCTGCGTAACCATATCGCAGTGTCTTCTTGAAGTCGACACTTCAAACGCGGCAAATCCGCCGTGGATCTTTATCGATGAGATCGATAAGGCTGTCGGAAAAGGCGATGACGTCGGCTTCATGATAATGAACGAGCTCCTCAAGATGATGGAGGGCGGCCAGCTTTATGTTGACGACGGTCATAATTCGAAAAAACTCGTTGATACCTCAAGGGTGAATTTCGTGTTCATGGGAACCTTCGCCAGTATAAAGAAAGACCAGAAGAACAGCATCGGTTTTGATCAGGACATAAAGCCTGTATCTTCAACAAGTCCCGTAACCCGTGAAATGATCTGCGGATCAGATCTGCTCAGTAATGAGTTTATCGGACGCATCAACGGCGGAATACTCGAAGTCGAACCCATGGATGAAGAGAAAGCCGCAATGATGCTCGCTGATGTGCGCTACAGTCCCATTGCACGTCTTGCCGAAAAGTATCAGTTAGACATTCATGTTACGGAAGAAAAGTGCAGAGAGCTTGTCAGGCTTACTGCAAAATACGGCGTCAGAGGAATCTATTCCGAGCTGCAGAGCCTGATAAACGAGGCGATCTTTGAAGACTGCAAGGTCACGGCAATAACCATTTCATAAAAGGAGGCATCTTATGTTTACACTCGGATTTGAACTGGACAGCAACGGACAGCTGGCGCACATTGGGCTGAACTCCAGCGATACTACGGGTTATGAAACGCCCGCAACCCTGAAAGATGCACTGAAAGATCTTTCCGTGCAGAATCCCTGTATTGTGTTTTCCCATTTATGCGATGATGAGAATTTCAAGTCAAGCCTCACCCAATGGGAGATAGGAACGATCGCGGAAGCCTGTGATCTTCTCAAGGAACTCTGGCAGTACGATATGATCAAGGATCCTGATAAAAATGACATACGCGCCAGGATGAACCCGTTACAGCTCCTCGAAAACGCGCTGAACATAATCTACAAACAGCAGCAGTTTATCGATGCCTATACGGGCAAAAAGTGGAATGTTTCACCGTACGATAAAAAGTATCAAAAGTGATTCTTGATAAAAGCAATCTGCAGATATAAAATCTGTTGGCTATGTTGGAACGCATCAAGAAAGACCCTGTATTATTCATCTCCGGGATACTCGCAATAGTGTCCTGCTTCTTCGTGCACCCCGATGAGAAATACATCGGATACATCGATTTCAGAGTCTTAGCGATCCTGTTCTGCATGATGCTCGTTGTCTCGGAACTCGTAATACTTGGTGTTTTCGACAAGCTCACGAACAAGCTTCTTTCGAAGGTCCATTCATCGCGCCTTGTTTCGCTGATACTCGTATGGCTCTCATTCTTCCTCGGAATGATCCTCACGAACGACGTTACGCTCGTAACTCTCGTACCCTTTGCGATCGCGCTGATGAAGTCATTTGACGACAGGAAGACACTGACTTTCACACTGATCCTCATGACCGTCGCGACCAATTTGGGAAGCATGCAGACGCCGATCGGCAATCCGCAGAACATCTATCTTTTCACGCACTACAACATGGAGATAGGTCACTTCACGTTTCTGATGCTGCCTTATTCACTGTGCTCGCTGATACTCGTTACCATTGCTGTTTTCGTGCTCTGCAGGGACATGAAGATTACGCACGAGGAGCCCAAGGAACAAAAGAGCATTCCCGCAGTCAAAGTTGCAATCTGCATCGTTCTGTTCGTTTTGAGCCTCTTGGTCGTATTGAGAGTCATCCACTTCCTGATCGCATTCGGTGTTCTCGTTGCTGTTATGCTCGTCATGGACAGGAAGGCATTCAAGGGCGTAGATTACACGCTCCTCATCACTTTCGTGTTCTTCTTCGTTTTCGTCGGAAACATGGGCAGGATAGAGTTCGTCTACAACGCGATCTCGGGCATCGTCGAAAAGTCACCGGTGCTCACCGCGGTTGCTTCATCACAGGTAATAAGCAATGTGCCCGCAGCGCTCCTGCTGTCTGCTTTTACGGAGAACGGAAAGGCTCTCATAATCGGTACGAATTTGGGAGGTTTGGGAACACTCATTGCTAGCATGGCGAGCCTCATCACATACAAGTTCCACGCCGCTCTCCCCAAGGCAAAGGAAAAGTCGGTCAGCTACGTCGGAGCTTTCACCGTCATCAACATTATCTTCCTGGCAGTGCTTCTGGGAGTTTACTTTATCAGCCGGTTTGTCTGCAGATAACCACCGTCACATCTCCTTTTGAAAAGAGCGCTTTTATCTCTTCAGGCGGGAGATCTATCTTTCCGATCTTCGTATAAAGGCCGTCGCTCTTGTCATAGAAGATTACCAGACTGCTTCCTGAGAAGAGAACGATGTCGCCGGCTGATACGGACATGGACGAGTCTTTTCTGTTGAGCATGCAACCTATAGCGCCGCTCTGTTCGCGGCCGCTCTTTATGGTCATGCTGATCGTCAGTCCCTTTTTGGCCAGTTCGGTAAGTTCAAGGACTGATCTGTTGTCTTCCCATTTGACGGGGACCTGAGTGCCGTTGACCTTCATGATAACGCCTGTCCCGGGCTTTATTTCGGCCGGCGTTTCCAATGTGTAATGGATCGTGTTGCTGAGCCTTTGGAGAGTGCCGTCAACATAAGCCGTTAAATAGACTGTGAATGTGCCGGTCCTGCCGTCTGTCCACTGATATTTCGTTTCAAGGGTGGTCTCGTTATCTGCGACGCGTTCAAGAACACGGACACCGTTGCGCTCTATGTGCCAGGTCAGATTTTTGTATTCACTATGCTCATCACGCGTTATAGAATAATCCTTGTTCAGCGTCAGTTTGAATACTTCGTTTACCGGATAAGGGGCATCCGCATGGGCAAAATCTTTTCCGTATTCGATTTCCCATTTGGAAAAGCTTCCCTGTATCTCGGCAAATTTGAATCCCTTTTTCGCATTGATGGCGCTGAAGAGGTCACAGTACCTTTTATATGTGTCATAGTCGATTTCTTTCAAATCGTATTTTTCGACCGTTGATTGGACCGGACGGAGATAAAGCTTTTCAAGACTTTTCATTTCCATCAGTGCATCAGTGTTGTCAAACGTTACTGCCTGTGAAACTGTTATCGTCCTGTAAGGAACCCTGCACTTGGCGAATTCGGATATATCGAAACGTGGAGAGACAGAGATAACGATCCTGTCGATCTTTACGTTCTGATCATCATTCGTACGATGGTAGTTAAAGCCGTTGTTGATCTGCGCAAAACTTAAATCGGCGAGATGAACGCTGCCGACGATCCTTTCATAGTTAAAGTTGATCTCGATGTTAGGTTTGTCACGGTTTATGAGGCTTTCAGGATGCTCTTCCATGTAACTGTTCAGTGCAAAAGCAACGTTATCGACAGTAGTTAGGTTATTAACGCCCAGAAAAATGAAATTTAGACGTCTGCTGCTTCTGACGTAATTCCTGCTGAAGATCTTGATGCTGCTGCTTCCGGATTTTTCAGTCAGGTATTTTGTTAATGATTCCATTTCCTTCTTATCGGTCTTTTCTATTTCATAGTCTTCTCCGAACCTGAAAAAGAGGAGCTGGAAAAGTTCCTTGTGACCGTCTTCATAGACATAGTATTTGTCAAAGACCAGAGGGATGCCGAAGAAACCGGCTCCGTGACCGCCTATATAGCGCGATTCTGCATTGGAATTGGAATTGCCGGTATAAGCAGGGGCAGCTTCGATATGGTAATCCGTATAAGAGAGTATGGGAATGATGGGATAAGTCGTTATGCCGTTCGAGGTTTTGGCTGATCTGAAAGGGATCACGAAAAAGAGCAGAAAAATAAAGACCGCTCCGGCTATTATCGCTCCGATGACACCCTTTTTCATGGTTCTTGGTTCTCCATGCATTTCTTCGAAAAACATGACCTTCAGTTAGGCACATTATATCACGGTGAAAACCACTTAAGTTTTCCGCCAAAAAAGTGCTTGAAAACAATTTTTAATCCATTTATCGTAGTTTTTGTCAGTACTGAAATGAACTTACCGGTAAGTATTCATCATACGGAGGAATACAAGACCAATGAATAAAGAAGAACTGAAAGAACTCATTGCAAAGACCCAGCCCAACATATGCCAGATCGTGGCATTAAAGGACGGCAGGGAGGTTTTCGCCGGTGAATGGAACGGCTATAAAAGGGATGACTGCACGCACATTATGTCCGCGACCAAGAGCATTGTTTCGCTTTTGACCGGCATTGCTGTCGACATGGGACTCATAAAGAGTATCGATGACAGGGTGCTGGATTATTTCCCTGACTATCAGATAAAACGCGGTGAAAAGACGATACAGGATGTCACTATAAGGCATCTTTTGACGATGAGAGCACCATATAAATGCAAGGGTGATCCCTGGTCAAAGGTCTGTGCAAGCGAAGACTGGACCAAGTCATCGCTCGATCTTTTGGGCGGCAGAAAAGGCCTGACGGATGAGTTTAACTATCAGACTGTATGCCTTCATATCCTGAGCGGGATCCTGTACCAGGCCAGCCATATAAAGACTGTTGATTTCGCGAATAAGTATCTGTTTAAGCCTTTGGGCATCAGGAAGCATGAGAACTTCTATGCCAAGTCTGCCGAAGAGCACAAGGCATTCACCATTGAAAAGACTCCGAAAGGACATGTGTGGTTTGCAGATCCTGACGGGCTTGGCACGCCGGGCTACGGACTTTGCATGAGCGCGGAGGATATGGCGAAGATCGGCCAGATGTGTCTGAACCGCGGTGAATATAACGGACTGCGTATAGTGTCAGAGTCCTGGCTACATGACATGACCGTTCCCAGGGAAGTTTCGGGATCATATTTCCGCGGAATGCAGTACGGGTATCTGTGGTGGATAATCCATCCCGAAAAGAACATTTACGCGGCGATCGGCAACAGCGGCAACGTTATTTACATCAACCCTGAAAAGGACATGGTGGTATCGGTTGCTTCGTATTTCAAGCCGACAGTGTTTGACAGGATCGATTTTATAGAGAACATTCTTCTCCCCGCGCTTTCATAAATGCGGTAGAATATCAGCGGAATAAAAAAGGGGAGACAGATCATGAGAAAGATACTATCGGCTGTGCTCTGTTTTGCACTGATCTTTACGTCGGGCTGTTCAAAGCTCTTGTACAACAAATACGACCCGGATCTTTCGATCGGCGAACAGATAAAGACCAGGCACTATAAAGGCCATCCAAGTGATTTCGGCAAGGGTGAGCTTTTCGAGGAGATCATGGATGCGACGGACAAAAAGGAAACGGGACGCATAAAAGATCTCTTTTCCGACTATACGCTGGAGCAGAATGAGAATCTGGAGGATGAAATAAACAGATATTTCAAATTGTTTCCTGAGGTCAAAGAGAAGAAAAATACATGCTGCAGCGTTAGCGGCAGCCATAACAGGGGATCTACGGAATACAAGTACAAGTATCAGACAAATTCCGATCTTTATGACAGCGAAGGTAACCGCTGGTACTTTATAGCGGTCTGGATCGAGGGGTATACCGAAAAGCCTGAGATGCAGGGACTTCATTCGATCCAGCTGATCAGCAAGGAATATTACGATAAGCACAAATTCACGGTCCATTCCTGGGATGACAAGCCCGGTGTCTATGTTTACTGTGAAGAATCATGGGATTAAGGAGAGATAACTATGGGATCATCTGTTACGACTATGGGTATTGTATTGGTTGCTGTTAGCATTTTGGCTTTCATCGGAGGCGTTTTGCTCCTGGTATTCGGAATACTCAGCACTATCAAGGGCAAGAAGCGCATAGGAAGGATCGTCATCGGTGCCATCCTTCTGTTTAACGGACTGGTAATGTCTATCGTAACGGGAATGCTTACCATCATGGCAGGCGGGATTGAGACCGACATGAATGACAAGTCTTCCACTTACAGCCTTGCACACATAGAGGCAGCATTTTATAACAAGAATCCGGAAATGCTGGCCATGGCATTAGCCGAGACCGGTTACTCCGGCGATGCCATTGAAAAGGAAAAAGCGAAGGAATTGATAGAGTACATTGATGGCAATGTAATCAGGGTAAAATACAGCTCCAACGGTATTGCATTCCATAACAGTACTCATTCAGCGAAATATGAATTCCGTGTCACCACATCTGAAAAACAGTACATTGTTTATATGAGCATAATCACGTCGGCCTCAAATAAGGATTACGTTGGGGTCCAGTATATCAGGATGAGCGAAGACGGTGAAACGGTGTTTGAGGCCGGAACGAAGCCGGTTCTTAACTGACGACTTTGTTCTTGCCGCTCTTCTTGCCCTTGTAGAGGTTATCGTCGGCAGCGCTTACCCATTTGTCGACGGATGTGCCTTTGGTATAGGCAGAAATGCCTGACGTGACGGTTACTTTGATATGCTGCTCACCGAAGATGAAGTCTTCGGATTCTATCCTCTGACGGAATTTTTCGATCACGGGGAGGCCGCTTTCGAGCGAGCCTTCTGTCAGGATGATGAACTCCTCACCGCCCCAGCGTGAGACTCTGCTGTCAGTGCATACTTCGCGCATTATGCGCGCAACGTTTACGAGCACGTAGTCACCTGCATTGTGGCCGTACCTGTCGTTGATCTTCTTGAAATCATCGATGTCGACCATGGTGATGAACTGCTCTTTGCCGCTTTCAACAGAAGACTCGAGCTTGCCCACCATGTAGTGGCGGTTATATAGGCCAGTGAGTTTATCGATCTGCGCAGTTTCCCGAAGCTTGTTCTCGTAATCTCCGATGAGGCTCAGCATCAGTCTGGAGTAGAAGACGAGGAAACCCAGAACTATGACGGAATTGAATGCCCAGAAGGCACCTGCAACGCCGTTGTCGACTTCGTAGACGGGACCTCTGAATCCGGCATATCCGGTGGAGACCAGATAGCAGATGCCGATGATGCCGCTGACGACGAACGCGTTTATCCTGGGCCTGCCGAGCTTGTCGGCCATGTATTCCGTGTAGAAGATGATGGGGATCATGGACATGCAGTAGAGGTGGAGACCGATCTTGTAGCCCAGGCAAATAGTGCACACGCACATGTATAGCGTTATCCAGAAATAGACAAGTCTGACGTATATGTCGAGGCGGTCCTTTGCAATGATGACATAGCCGATAACGTAGACAAGGAGCGTCGGAATGCTGAACCACAGAAGGAGAGTAGCCTTGCACAGCGCGAAGAAACCGGCCAGTCCGATGACCAGCAGCAGTATGACCGTATTGATGATATACGTGAATCTTCTGATGCGGTTGAGATCCAAGACTGCCCCCCCTCCTGTTACAAAAATCTATCTTTAGTATAATGCGGGTATGTTTAATTAGTGTGAATTAACGGAAAACAACTGTTTTTGTAAATAAGAACCCGTTGTGATATCATTCGCGTGTTAAACATGTTTAACAACAGGGGATAGGGATACAACATGAACGTTCAATGGATCAAGTGCAAGACAGACAACTGCTATATCGTTTCAAACGGCAATGATGCCATCCTGGTGGATACGGCGAGCGGCGAGGGATACGAAAAGGTCCTTGCCGAGTGTAGCAAATACAATATGCGGCTCATAGTGCTGACGCACGTTCATTTCGATCACGCGGAGAACGCCGCAAAGCTCGCGCAGCATTTTAACATTCCGGTCGCTTTTCACCCTGCGGATGAGGAGCTTTTCGAAAGCTTTGACAGACAGCCCCTGAAGTCTTACGGGCTGGTCGGCAAGGTCGTTCTGGACATGTCTCTTAAAGTGCTCAGGGAGACCACGGTCCAAAAGCCGGCTGAGTTTTTCTATATCAAAGAAGGCGACAGTCTTTCTTCGTACGGGATTGACGCGAAGATAATCGAACTGCCCGGTCATACCAACGGTTCGATCGGAGTTGATGTCGAAGGCACTGACCTGATCGTCGGAGACGCGCTCGACAACTGGATCACGCCTGCCACGGGGCACCTTTACTACGATAAGGAAGCTCTTTATAAGAGTGCTGAGAAGATCCGTGCTCTTGGACCGAGGACTATCTACTACGGTCACGGAAAACCAAGGAAGGTGAAGTAATGAAGAAACCCATGAAGCTTTGGCAAAAGATCCTCATTGGTCTGCTGGCGGCAGCAGTTTTGTTCTGCTTTTATTATTTCGGGGTATGGCTTTTCAGCGACAGGATCGCCAGGGTTACTTATAACGGCCTGGAAAACATGTTTTTCGTGCATGACGAATACCTTGCGGTCGCGGGGCCGTTTCATGTAAGAGTACCTCAGGCTCTTGCCCAGACATCCGTAAAAAGTGAGATCTCAGCTATCGGCGACACTGATAAGGAAGTCGGAAGGAATTTCCATGTCTCGGTCTGCTGGAACGAGAATGGCAGACCCAGATTCGAAAAAACGACCCAGGTCTTTCATTCGTATTCCGCAAAGTACGGGATCGAAGTCAGAAATCCCGGACCCGAGAAAGTAGAACTCACACGTGACGAGGAAAAAAGGATCTTAGAGATTGCGGAACATTTCCACAACTTCAACGAACCGTATGTCCGCGGAGAAGACAACTGGACGGCATACAACGGGGTTCACACAACGATCGTTTTCTTCGATGTATATTTCCGGGGAGACAAGACTTTCTTCTGCATAAACAGGAGCGGGAAAAAGGATACGCTCTATTCGTATGACAACGGACATTTCCTTAAGATCTACAGCGTTCCCGATAAAGGAAACTTCGATCTGGTTATCTGGAAAGGCATGAAGGAAAGCTGACGTGGATATGTTGTTCAGGCTCGGATGGTATGCCTTTCTTGTGGCGATGGCAGGAGATATCGCTGTCTCGCTCATACTGCCTGCTTTCTACAAGGGCTACAGCATCAGGAAGATGTCTATCAGCGCGCTCGGCAATCCGCAAAGCCCCGTAAGAGTTCCGTTTAATATCTGGATGCTCATAGAGGGTATCCTGTTTATCTTGGGAATCCCTGCTTTCTGCAAAGTATATTTCCCTGTATCGAAGGGCATCACGATTACAAGTGCTGTATTTATCGCGGTCTTTGCTGTCGGCGCATGCATCTTCACGTGCTTTTTCAGCGTAAACGAATCCAAGGATGTCGTGACGCCGGCTTCTAAGATTCACGGGGCCGGCTCGGTCACCGGGTTCATGCTGTTCCTGTTCGTGCCGCTCCTTATATCAAGGCTGTCCGCGATAAACGGAGAAGCAGGCATACAGTGGATAAGCATCGCCTGTTTTGTTCTGGCGCTTGTCACGTTCTCCCTGTTCGTCATGTCCGACAAGGAGGAATTCAAGGGAACGGTCATCGCAAACGAGGGTCTCTGGCAAAGGATCAATCTTGTCTTCATGTACCTGCCTCTGGCAGTCATTGCATCTAAAAATATCTTGACAAAGTGATATAATAAAGTCCTTATGGGTGAAGATAAGAAGGTGTGTCTTATGGACTTTCAGAAATTTGTTGACGGTTTCTATTCATCGACCTGTGTAGTTTCAATCGAAAAGAAAGACGGCGGCTACGGCGATGTCCGTATAGTTGCCTGCAATCAGAAGTTCATCGATACTTCTGTAAACCCGCCTTATGCTCCGGGTCCTAAAAGGGAGTTCATACCCGGTCAGCTGTATGACTTATATCTGCCCAAGACACCCGATTTCGAGGATAAGTGCTGCAAGGCAGCAATCGAGAAAAAGACCATCCACACATATATCCATCTGAATGTTGTAGACCTTTGGTTTAACATGTCTTTTGTACCCGTCGGCTATGAGGAAGAGGGTCTTTGCTACTGCACATATTCTACCGAACCCGCCTCAGTCGATGACATCGGCATGGCTTCTGCAAGCACCACATCCGACGATGTTCTCAAGACCTGCATTAAGCTCAGGGGAGCAACAGATTTCAAGAAGACCATGAACGAGGTCATCAGCGACATCAGGAAACTGTGCGGTTCTGAAGTATGCTCGGTCCTTCTGGTGAACCAGGAGAACGGCACGTCCTCGCTCCTTGCTCAGAGCAGGGCTGAAAAGAGCACGATGAGGTCGCTCAACCAATACGACAACATGTACGACATTGCTATGTCCTGGCTCGATACGATCGGTGAGCGCGACAGCATAATCATCAAGAACGACAAGGATATGGAATACGTTAAGCAGGTCAATCCGGCCTGGCATAAGACCCTTGAAGCGTCAAACGTCAAGAGTATAGTCATCTTCCCGATGAGGCACAGAGGACAGCTCCTCGGATTCATCTGGACGACCAACATCAATGTCGATAACGTTGAGAAGATCAAAGAGACTCTTGAGCTCACCACGTTCTTTATAACCTCAGAGATCGCGAGCTACCGGATGGTCAAGCAGTTAGAGCGCGTCAGCTATACAGACCTTCTTACCGGTATCAGGAACCGCAATTCGATGAACGACATGGTTGATTCTATCGTTGCGGGAGAAGCTGCGATAAAGGCACCGTACGGGGTTATTTTCGCTGACCTTAACGGACTTAAGCGCGTCAATGACGAGGACGGCCACGCAGCCGGAGACCTTCTTCTCAAGAAGGCGGGCCTGGTGCTTCAGGAAGTATTCATCGAAGACAACGTTTACCGCGCGGGCGGCGACGAATTCATGGTCATTGCAGAAGGTTCGAAGGAAAGCTTTGACAGGAAGCTTCAGACGCTCAGGGAAAAAGCGAGCGACCCGGATTACGTCTGCTTCTCCTTCGGTTACTGCTATAATGATTCCGGGATGGACATCCGCGACGCGATGAGGATCGCCGACGAAGAGATGTATAAGGACAAAGAGAAATACTATTTCGAGCATCCCGAGCGAAAATACAGATAAAGGGTGACACATGGGCAAATCCATATTTTTCAAGACCATAGGTCTTTTGTATCTGGTCATCGCCGCGTGCGGTGCCATGATTGCGGGGATCGTATGCAAGATTTTTGATCTTAATATCGGCATCGCGATCCTGATAGTTCTGGGAGCAGCCATTCCGCTTACGGCAATAATATTCCCTATCCTCATGAGCGGTGAGAAGAACAGCAAATTTGGCAAGCTCCATACCGAGTTCATGACGGAACTGTCCAAAAACGGTTATTCCGAAAGATTTCTGCAGATAACCGAGGAGGCCGTCAATGCGCACAGGAACGGCGAGAATGTTGGCAAGGTCTACCTGAAGGATTTTGTGCTTTATGCCTGCGATTACTATACCCTGAACGGAAACTACAACAAGTCGCTCTCGCTTATCTCAAATCTCAACGAGTTTGATTTTACAGGCAAGAGTGATACGTTTATCGATTTCGGTCTGTCCGCGATGACATACTACAGCGCCCTTATGGATATTTACAGGGGATTGAACGACAAGGCGAGCGCATCAAACATGATCGGCCGCGCGGCATTTGTCCTCAATAAGGATCACAAGTTTGAGACAATGAACATGGGAGCCGAAGCGATCTACTACAATTACTGCATGCTCATCGAGGATTATGAGCGCGCCGGTGAATATGTGAAAAAGCTCTGCTCATATACTTCGGCTGAAGCGAAAAAGTATTTTGTCAGATACTATATTGAGGCCGAGTACGATCTTTACCTCGGCAAAAGACAGGAAGCCGTCGAAGCCTTAAGGAAGATGGAGCCTGTAATTGCCGATTCCAAAGATCTTAAGGCTGCGTTAGAATATTTCTATCAGATGTTCCAGGTAAGACTGGGACTCAGGGAAGATATACAGGGATAAAGGGATAAGGAGAAAACCTATGGAAAACAACAACTATCAGCAACAGCAGTACTATCAGCAGCCGCAGTATTATACGACTCCCGGCTACCAGGCTTCTGACCCCGTCTATTTGGCGAAAGCAAATGAACTCCTCAAGGGCGCGATAATAGCATGCGTTCTCGCAGGATTTCCGGTCTGCAGCATCATTGCCATCTTCAAGGGCAGCGGCAACAGAAAGAAGGTTCTTGAGTACCTTGACAAGGGCGGACTTCACACTCCGAGGATCAAGATCAGTTCGATCCTGAGCCGCGCAGCTACTTACTATGGAATCGGATCCACGATCCTTTATGCGATCATGTTCCTTTACTACGCACTCATCTTCGGGCTCTTGATCTTCTCGGCAACGTCTAGGTGACGGATTACTGAATTATGTGTTCAGATTGAAAAAGCATGCAAGGTGCTATAATCGAAATAGCGAAGGAAAGAAAGCAAGTCTTTCATGAAAGCAAAAACCCCGGAGAGTGCTGGTCTCCGGGGTTTTCTTACGCCGTTTTTGCAAGGTGGCTTAAGCCTTAGGCTGGTAGTCCCGATATGGTGCTTAAAAACCATACAAAAACCGACAAATACCGACAATGTGAACATTGCGCGGTGTAACACTGTTAAATGTATAATGTTCTGTATAAACGGCCGGACATTTCGTGTCCGGACCCCGTAAACACGGCAATTCTCGCTTTGTGTCGTGTTAATTTCCGGCAGGATGACCTATCCTGACCCCATCCGAAAGGAGGTACCTCGGACTTGGATCAGAAAAAGACAGGACAATTCTTAAAGACTTTGCGTAATGAGAAGGGAATTACCCAGGAACAGCTGGCAAAACACTTCAATGTGACAAACAGGTCTGTTTCGCGCTGGGAGACCGGCAGCAATCTTCCCGATATCTCATTACTGGTCGAGATAGCCGATTTCTATGATGTCGATGTAAGGGAGATCATAGACGGGGAAAGGAAAAGCGAGATGATGGATAAAGAAACAAGAGAGGTCGCCGATAAGATGGCGGCCTATGCAGGCAACGAGAAGAGTAACCTTTTAAGATTCATACAGGTGGCGAGCATAGCGGGAGTATTCCTATCGCTCTTTGCAATGGTGCTTCAGGGGCTTTCTTATGAGCCGGACCTGAGGCGCTCGGGCGCGATGTTCGCGACATTTGCGGTCTTCATAGTGATGTGCGTGATAACACTTTACGTAACGGGACTTCTTCAGCGGATCTCAAAGCATAGAAAAGCCGTCAAGACGATCAAGATAATCACGATAGTCGCCATGGCGGCAGGCACACACTATCTCATTATGGGCGGCCTGATAGTGGCGCTTTTCGGTGCCTCGTTCTTGCTGTCGCCCATCAAGGTCACCCATGACACGGCCGATTACAACACATATATACACAACGTCAAGCCGGCGGGGGTTTCAAATGAATACTCGATGGGCACCAGGCCGATGTTCGACGTTTTCCCGCAGAAGATCGAGGTGCCCGCGACCGAGTTCCAGATAATGTATTACAACCCCTGGGACTC